>ERZ779637.671-NODE-671-length-20069-cov-11.907665_pt1 | contig 20069 bp, 14 predicted proteins | sample MGYA00514196_ERZ779637 | MGnify/ENA primary metagenome ERZ779637 (study PRJEB29562, sample SAMEA4376700) | mouse gut metagenome | isolation source: Cecum | study: EMG produced TPA metagenomics assembly of the A DSS colitis mouse model was used to assess the...
TGCTTGCAGACATTTGGCGACTGCCGCGAGGGTCAAATACCCCGCTGCTCTGCAACGCTGCAAGTTTGATACACCGTTGCTTGCAGCGGGGTCTTTGATTGAAATTTCCAATACATGTCATAGAAGCAGACTGCTCTGATATGGAGGATTGGTGTGGATACAATGTAAATTATAAGTTTTGGAAGAACAGATGTCAATACAATTAGGCTAATACAAATATTATATTAGCCTAACAATATTGACAGTGTTTAGGAAGAGTACTATAATACATTTCATACATATAGAAGAAAAGAACGGTTTTTCGGAAAGAATAAGGAGGATTCAGTTATGATCACACAGATGCAGTTGATTCCGGTGGCGGAAGGGAAACATCCTTTCGCGTCGGCAGCAGAGAAATGTTGTTTTACAGAGATCGGCTATGTGGAGGATGAGTATTTCATGAGCGGCACGGCCAATGTCTATGAGGAGGATGCATTCCAGAACCCGAAGGTGGCGATAGCGGATGCGCCCTATACTACCAGGCTGCTGGTGCGTCGGCCTGCCAGGATGGAGAAGTTTAGCGGCAATATCGTGATCGAGGTCTTGAATGCCACGGCCATGATCGACATTGACAGGATGTGGGTGGATACCTGGCGGTTTTTTACGAGGAACGGGGATATCTATATCGGCATCACCAGCAAGGGGCAGGTAGTTGACGCGCTGAAGCGGTTTGATCCGGAGCGGTACGCGGCGATCAACTGGGACAATCCCGACAGGAGCCGGACACCCATCGCGGAGATCAAGGACAATCCGATGTTGTTTCTGGAGGAGTATGAGAGCGGCCTGTTCTGGGATATGCTGATCGATCTGGCAAGGCTTCTGCGTAAGGACGGGGAGGAGAATCCGCTTGCGGGCTATGGTCCGGCACATCTGTTCCTGACCGGGTGGTCCCAGTCCGGCGGTTACATCGCGAGGATCCTGCATTCCTTTGCGTATCAGCCGAAGATCGAAGAGGAAGGCCCGCTGTTTGACGGGTATCTGCTGGCGGGCTGCGGTGCGGCGGATGCGCCGATGAATGCTTACAGTTCCGCATTCCGATTTGGACAGAGAGGAATCCCTCAGGGCAGCATCCTGGGCGGTAAGGAGCCGGTGATCGCCGTCAATACGGAGAGTGAGAACAAGTATGCTTACTGGTACGGTGATTTTGATGAACCGGAGTTCAAGTTCCGCACCTGGCAGATCCCGGCATCCAGCCATGATACGGCCTATAATCTGGTCGAATACTATGAGGGATACCAGAGAGAAGATTTGGAAAGGCTGGGCTTTACCAATGTGTGGGAAGGCTGTGAAGGGGAGCCGATGGACTGTCCTTATGAACCGATCTTCCATGCGGCCTTCTATCATCTGTACAACTGGGCGATCCATGGGATCCCGGCGCCCCATGCACCGAAGATAAAGACCAGGATCGTGCGGAAGGAACAGGCATGCTGGGGATTCTTTGGCAATTTTGTGGAGAACCTTACTGATGCGCTGGGCAATGCTGTAGGCGGTATCAGGCATCCGGCGGTGGATTGTGCGACCGGTACATATGCATCTTTCAGCAGGAGAGAAGACGGCACGATCCAGGAGATGTTCGGCAATGTGATGCCTTTTTCCCCGGAGAAGCTGAAGGCGCTTTACGGGGATCTGGACAATTACCGCAGGCTGGCACAGGAGAGCGGGGACAGAGCGGTGGCGGAAGGATATATACTGATAGAAGACAGAGACTGGCTGGTGGAGCGGGTCGTGGCCGCGGCGGCAAGGCGTGGGCTGCGTTGAGCGTCGGTACATGAAAAGGAAGTAAGCCATTCACTGCATGAACGGTAAGACGGCTGCACTCATTCGGAAAACAAAATATCCTCACCGGAGGGATCAGGCCTGTATCAGTACTGATGCCGGTGAGGATATTTTATGTTGCATAATTATCTATGTCTGATCTATGCCCGCTTCTGCGCGGCGATCCATTCCAGGATGGTGACGGGAGTGCCGTCTATGGTCACAGGCGATCCGTCATAGTCCAGCGTGCACGCATTGTTCAGCATGGGAATCCAGGACCAGTGTCCCATGTATTCAAAGGGTGTGCCATCCGGCGCCTGATACAGGCCGGTGGAATCGAGCACCTTGTCCCAGAAGGTGAAGTGTACATTGGTATTGCCTGCCACGACAAGACGCTCATAAGTGGGAACGACGAACTGATCGGGCTTTACTAAAGTGTCTGTCCTGGCGTGGGTGAACCAGATCGGCATCCGGGCGATCTTCCGGATATCTTCGTCAGTGATCACGGCATCCGGTAGTGCCTCGCAGACCGGGAAGGCGGCAGCAAAACGGTCAGGCGTATGCAGGATCATCTTCATGGTCATGAAGCCGCCGTTGGAACAGCCGCCGAGATAGATCCGGTCCCGATCGATGGCCGGGTGGGTTTCCGCGAAGTCCGTGATCAGCTTGTCAAGTGCATCTACATAGATGGAGTCTCCGGAGAGGGAGATCTCACCGCTGCCGTCGTCCATCCAGTAGGTGGGAGACTGGGGAGCCAGCAGGAATGCGCCGCCGAAATACTGTTGGATCTGTGGAGAGATCAGGTTGACTACCTTGTTGCCGGTGGCGGCGATAGCTGGTTCCATGCCTCCCTCCCCGGCGCCGTGCAGCCAGATGATGAGAGGATGTTTTTGTCCGTCTGTAGTTTCCGGTTCATAATAGACATAGGAAAGCGGGGTGTGGGGATGCGCAAAAGAACCTGTCTTTAGCAGGTCGCCGTAGAGCGTCCGGTTTCCGTCATTCTGATTAAAGACCATGCCTTCCAGAATACCGGCATCTGTTGAAAGCGGCTCCTTTTGGGTGATGACGCAGTCTACGTTGACGGAGACGTTATAGTGCCCGTCAAATCGTATGATGGAACCAAGACCCTGCATGGGATGGCAGTACATTTCCAGTGTTATATGAGTACCGGACTGCGCAGGGTTACCGTCTGCGTCTGAGATGTAGAGACCGGTAATGGTGCGGGTGCCGTGCATGGAATCGTCCGGCTTGGCGCCCATAAACTGCGGCCACTCGAAATCCTCTCCCAGGGTGGAAGTTCTGGTGACTTCTACTTCAAACTGGGAAGGTGACAAAGCAGCGCCGGCCAGTTCACATTCGGTGTCCAGAATGATCTTGCTGATATGAGGACCGAAATCGAATACTTCGGTTATCGTGGCGTAGTGTTTGCCCGCATTCTTAGTTTCTTTGGATGTATGGATGCTTTCTTTTACAATGGGATCTTTCAACCGTGTTTCCTCCTTTACGTTGTCATAGTCGTTTTTCCTTATTATATTAAACAGGCAGAAAGAAAAAAAGGACTTTCCGGCTGTAAAGTTGCACAATATGGAGGAGTGCAAAAGACAGGATTGTGTCATTTTGACGCAGGATAGTTCTTTTATACATGGAAGGGCTGGGCTATAATAAGGGCACGTAAAGGAGTTGCGGCCGCAGCTTTAATCTATAGAACTGGAGGAAATGGAGTATGAAAAAGAAGATCGTAGCAATGTTGATAGCATCTGTCATGACACTTTCTTTATGTGCCTGTGGCGGAGGCGGCGGAGATGCAGCACAGTCCGGCGGAGACGGCAGTACGCAGCAGTCCGGTGAAGACAGTGCGGCAGCGGATAACGGAGGCGCATCCGGTGAAATCACGAAGCTGGTCGTGGCTTTCCCGACCTGGACAGGAGCTCCGACAGATACGGAGAAGGTTCAGGAAGCCATGAATGAGATTACCAGGGATAAACTAGGCATTGAGATCGAGCTGCAGGTTTCGGATTTTGGTTCTTTTAATCAAAGTATGACACTGGCATTGTCCGGCGGTGAGCAGATCGATATCGTTTCTACATTGGGATTTACTTATGCGAATGCAGTGCAGCAGGGATACTTAAGCAACCTGGAAGAGAATGACCTGCTTTCCACCTATGGTTCAGGTATCGTAGAGGTGATGGGGCAGGCGAATATCGATGCCTGCCGTGTGGGCGGCGTATTATACGGTTTGCCGAATAACAGGGATATGGCGCAGGGACGCGGCTGTGCGGCAGTGGCGACAGAATATCTGGAAGGGATAGGTTATGATTTGAGCGGCGACTCTGAGATCATTCGGATCACGATTGACGAATTGAATGATATCTATGCGCAGCTGCACGAGAAATATCCGGATAAGGAAGTGTATCGTCCGAGTACAAGTTCCATGTCCCAGTTTTCCAATGTGGACTCCCTGGGCGGCAGCGTGTTCGGCGTTCTGTTGGATAACGGTAAGGAATTGAAGGTAGAGAATCTGTTTACCAGTGATTTCTATATGGATTACTGCAAACGCATATACGACTATAACCAGAAGGGATATATCAGTCAGGATGCGGCGACAGATACGACGGCAGCAACGGAACTCGTGAAAGCAGGCACGCTGATCAGCTATACCACAGGCGGCAAACCGGGTAGCAAGGCGCAGGAGACGAACCTTTGCGGCCGTGATATGACGATCTTCCAGACTATGGATAACTATGTATCATCCACATCGGTGGCAAGTTTCCCATGGGCTATTCCGATCACGGCAGCCAATCCGGAAGCAGCCATGAAGTATTTGAATGAGTTGTACACTAATGCGGATCTGGCTAATATTCTTGCATGGGGAATCGAAGGCGAACACTATAAGGTCGGCGAAGATGGTCTGGCTGACTTTGCAGACGGCGTTGACGCTTCCACTTCCGGCTGGAACCATTCCATGGGATGGCTGATGCCGAACCAGTTCCTGACCCATATCTGGGTAGGAAACTCGCCGGCACTGTGGGATGAGATGAAGGAATTCAACAGCTCTGCAGTTGTATCGGCAGCCAGCGGGTTTACCTTCGATACCACCAACGTGGCAAATGAAGTGACGGCGGTACAGAACGTATACAATGAGTACCAGACCAGCGTGGAGTATGGTTTTGTAGAGCCGGAAGCTGGCATTGCGGAGATGAATGAGAAGATGATGTCTGCAGGTCTGCAGAAGATCATCGATGAGAAGCAGACGCAGCTGGATGAGTGGGCTGCAACAAAATAATCACACGGCAGATCATGGAGCGGCCGGGGCAGGAAAAATGGGACAGTACGTTTTCCCGTCCCGGCACTTTTATACCCTTAAGGGGGTCTGTCACCATGTAGGAGAAAGGAGATTTGGGGATATGTCAAGAGCAAAGACAGCGTCCGTGGCAGGTGGGGGTGCGAAGAAAATGACGCTGAGAAGATTTAGGCGGTTCATACCAATCTATCTGTTAATGCTTCCCGGCCTGGTCTATCTGTTTATCAACAATTATATGCCGCTTCCCGGTCTGATGGTGGCTTTCAAAAAGTATAATGCCGGATTGGGAATCTTTAAGAGTCCGTGGGTCGGTTTTCAGAATTTTACCTACCTGTTTACCACGGATGACGCATGGGTGATCACCAGAAATACGATCGGCTATAATCTGGCATTCATCGTAGTCAATACGGTGATGGCGATCACGGTAGCCATTATCTTAAGTGAACTGACCGGGAGGATCAAGAAATTCTATCAGAGTGCGATCCTTCTGCCGAATCTGATCTCGTCGGTCATCATCGGTTACCTGGTATTTGCATTTTTCAGTGTGGAGAACGGCTTTGTCAATAACAGCATTCTGAAAATGTTTGGCAAAGAGGCGGTAAGCTGGTATTCGGAGGCAAAATACTGGCCCTTTATCCTGATCTTTGTGAGTGCATGGAAATCGGTGGGGTACAACTGTATCGTCTATCTTGCAACATTGATGGGATTTGACCGTTCTTTTTATGAATCGGCGCAGATTGACGGAGCGACCAAATGGCAGCAGATCAGGTTCATCACACTGCCGCTTTTGAAACCAACGATCATCATGCTGACCCTGATGGCCATCGGCCGCATCTTCTATTCGGATTTCGGACTGTTTTATCAGGTGCCGATGAACCAGGGTGCGCTGTATTCGACCACGAATACCATCGATACTTATGTGTACAGAGGACTGCTCCAGATGGGTAATATTTCCATGTCGGCAGCGGCAGGTGTCTATCAGTCTATCGTTGGCTTCGTCCTTGTGCTGGTGGCAAATCTGGTAGTGAGACGGGTCGACAAAGACAGTGCATTGATATAGGAGGGGATTATGAAGACGCGTGAAGATAAGATTTTTAACTGCATAGGGCATATCGTAATGGTGCTTTTATCGCTTATGGCGCTTATTCCGATCATTCTGATGTTCATTTCCTCTCTTACGGATAATGCAACTCTGATCCAGAATGGTTATTCTTTCTTACCGGAGAAGTGGAGCGCTTATGCATATGAATGGGTGTTTACTTCTAATAGTTCCACGATCCTGAGAGCATATGGTATTTCTATTATTTTGACTATCATCGGAACCACCTGCAGCGTACTGATAACCATGTGCCTTGCCTATGGACTGTCCAAGAAAGGACTGCCCGGACGGCAGGTGATCACATTCCTGGTATTCTTTACCATGCTGTTTAACGGCGGACTGGTGCCCACTTATATCAATTACACGACGGTGTTCCATATCAAGGATACTTTCTTTGGGTTGCTGATTCCGTCTCTGCTGATGAGTGCATTTAATGTGCTGTTGATGAAGAGCTATTTTGCGACAGGAGTGCCGGAAGAGATCTTGGAGGCAGCGTATATTGACGGAGCCAGCGAGTTGACTACGATGTGGAAGGTTGCAGTTCCGCTTTCCAAACCGATCATCACGACGATCGCGATGTTCTCGGGTATCGCATATTGGAATGACTGGAACAATGGTTACATCTACCTGGTAAAAAGAACAGACTTGTTCAGTATCCAGAATCTGCTAAACAGACTGATGCAGAATATACAGGCACTGACAACGAATGCGTCAAACATTGGCAACGCAGGGGAGGGCCTGGCGCAGATCCCTTCCGCTACAGTGCGTATGGCGATGGCAGCTATGGGTATTCTGCCCATAATCATTGTCTACCCTTTTATTCAGAAGAATTTCGTCAAGGGTATTACGCTTGGCGGTGTCAAGGGGTAGAGAAAGTATTGCGAAATATTTTAGAGCCTGAGACCGATCTGGTCTCAGGCTCTTTTTCGTCATCTGGATGCACCAAGCTTACGGAATTCCCGCGGCGTCATTCCTGTGGTCCGCTTGAACTGTCTGGAAAAGTAAGAGATATTTTGGAAACCGCAGGCGATAGCGATATCTTGAATGCTCATATCACGCTTGGAGAGCAGGCGTTTGGATTCCAAGATTCGGGTCTCGATAATATAGTTGGTCAGGGAAAAGCCGGTTTCCCGCTTAAAAAGGTGGGAGAGATAGTCCGGATTCAGATAGACCATGGCAGCCAGAGAGTCCCGGTTCAATTCTTCGCAGAGATGATTTCTTATATAAGACTTCACGGTACTGACGGCATTGTCCTGTAAGCGTGCCTGCTCCAGGCACTGTGCGTAGACAGTGAGCATATCCGCGATCTGGTCCTGCAGGATGCGGAAAGAAGAACAGGCCTGATCGGCTGACTGTCTGGCCAGCTGGTCATGTAATGACACGAAGGCTTCCTCCTGGTCTTTGTCTATGCTGCCAAGTACGATCCGCAGGAAGTCATAATAGAAGGCGGTCAGCGATTCTCTGGTGACGCCACCGGAGTGTCTGAGCTGATTCAGCCAGGCGGCCACTTCCGTGCGCAGCGGTTCTATTTCTCCGGTATGCAGGAATTCACTCCAGCGATCGACGGGAAGAGGCGGTCGTGTTATGTCTTCTTCAGCAGAGATGCAGGACAGGTCAAATACATGATTCTCGTGGGATACATTTCTGTGGGCTGCCTTAAGCATCTCTTCACACTGAGAGGCAAGACGCTGCATGGACAGTGCTTTTCCGGAGAGGAAGAAATTAAAGGGGACCGGAAAGTGAGGCACAAAATGATCCAGCGCCTGCCGGCATAGCTGTGTAATGCCTTCATGTGTCCGTCCGGCGGCAGGAAGGGGCAGGGCGAAGAACTGCTCCGTGATCCGTACCGTGACGGGAAGTTCCTGTCGGCTGTAAAAATATTCGCGCAGGATATTTTTAAGTGCAAATTCATACAAACTCCGGTCGGTAGAAAAAAGACCGGAAAGATCAGCCTGGATGATCAGGAGGAAGAAAGAGTCAGCGGCCTGTTCGGGGTTCAGCTTGCGATATTTTAACTCCAGCAGGATATCCTCCGCACTGGCGGATACGGCGTGGGTAAAAAGATCCAGCCAGAACTGCTCCATCAGGGTAAGTTCGCTCTCTTTCCAGTAGCTGGCATACAGGGTGTTGAGCTGGTCCCGCTTGCGCTTGCGAAGCTGTGCCTGAGCCTTGTCAAGGGCAGCGTAGAGCTGTTCGTCCTCCACGGGTTTGAGAAGATAGTCACTGCTGGAAAGTTTCATGGCGTTGGATATGTACTCGAACCGGGCATAGGCGGTGAGAAAGATGCATATAGTATCCAGGTTGCGGCTGCGGACGGCATTTAACAGTTCCAGCCCGCTTCCGCCGGGCATTTCGATATCACAAACCATGATGTCGATCTCATTACCGGCGAAACAGTCCAGCGCCTGGCTGATATTATAAGCGCAGAAGATCTGATTGATCTCGGGACGGTTTGTTTCCAGCTTGCGTTTAATACTTTCCACACTGTAGTATTCGTCATCTACTATGAGCAGATTCATACAGGTACTCCTTTCAAGAGACGATGGCCTTAATTTATCAGATAGTTATGAGCAGGTGGGGGGGGGTAAGACCATTTTACGGTAGGGAATGAAAGGCAGATCGATATCGATCTGTGCCCCGGCCCCTGGACGGTTTTGGAAGGAGAAGACGGGATCTTCAAAAGCATACCTCGCCCGCAGCAGCACGTTAGTGATGCCGATATGATAATCTTCCACGGCCAGATAATTTTCTATGTCATGCAGTTCGGCGAGTGTTTTATCGGAAAATCCCTTGCCGGAATCCCAGATGCTGATGATGAGACGTTTCTCATCCGCCCGCTGGTAATGGGAGATCTCAATATGTATTTCCAAAAGTTGTCCCATGACGACTTCATACTTAATGGTATTCTCCACAAAGTTCAGGATCAGAAGCGGGATCGCACTGGCCTGCTGGAGACCGTCCGGGCAGTTCAGTGACAGAGACAGGCAGTCGGGATAACGGATTCCCGACAGTTCCACGTAATTGCGTACCACATCCAACTCTTCTCCGAGAGTGACAGTCTGTCCGGAAGAAAGGGTATAGCGGAGGTGCTGGCTTAAATCCCGCAGCATCTTTCTGGCCAGTTCGGGATGGTCGGTCTCAGTGAGTTGATAGGCCGTATTCAGGCAGTTGATCAGAAAATGCGGGGTGATCTGCTGTTTGAGGAACTGGGCTTCCAGTTTCTGTCTCTGCAGTTTTCGCTCATACACATCGATCTTCAGATCTTTGATCTGTGTGACCATATCATTGAAGGCGGTAGTCATATTCTGGAATTCGTCCAGTTGTCCGCCGGCCGTTATATGGGTCTCCAGATCGCCGGTGCGTAAGTGTTTGATACCGGTGATCAGATCTGCAACAGGTTTCAGGATCCACCGGTTGAGGAGGTGCACCAGCATACCCCAGATGATCAGGAAGCTAAAGCCAACGATCAGCAGTGCGGTATAGAGGGAGGTGCTGGCGCTGTTTATGTCGGTGTAAGGAACGAGCAATGTGAGATAGGAATCTCCGCTGTTCAGTTTGCGGGATACGGCGAACATTTTCTCGCCGTCGATCTGTTCACAGGCATAGGGAGCCCCCTTCTGCTGCCGGGGCGGCGTGATGGTGAGGAGCGGCTGTCCGCTGCGGTACAGATGGCCGTTCGCATCGGAAAATACGAGCCGGGAGTTGTCTTCTTTACCGGTCATGGAATCAAGCAGCGTGTCCAGGCTGACCCAGGCGCCCGTATAGGCATTGTCGATATAGAGAATGCGAAGCAGATAGAAGGAATCTCCTGACTGAAACAGTGTCCAGGAGAAAAAGTCCGGATTTTCCTGCGAGATGGCATCCAGAACAGCCTGTCGGAAAGACAGGGTATCTCTCTGATTGCTGGTGGTGACGAGCTGCTCACTGGCGGGCAGGTAGCAGAAAAACCCGTTTGCGGTATAGATGTTCATGGCATTTCTGAAATCTGTCTGCAGCTGATGCAGTGCCCCGAACCAGGTGGTGGTGTTGTACGGTGTATTTTTCAGTGTGAAAAGCGTTGTATTATCAAGCGCCATAGTGTAAAGCCAGGTCTCTGTGCGCTCCAAGGTATTGTCCAGATGCTCCTGATATAAGATCAACATGTCTTCCGTGTTGCGGTATACATTTTTGCGCAGCAAAGAAAAGGCGGAAAAGTTGTTGTAGGCGACAAGTGTGCTGAAAAAGAAGATCAGCAGCATTAGCAGCAGAAGAATGCGGAATCGAAGGGAATGCGGATGCAGATGAGTCTGTATATTGGCAGGTAAATGGGCGTGTAGGGATTTCATGCTTTCCTCCATTCCGAAGCGTTTTGCGCTGAGGCCGCGACCGATTCTGCTCTGCGATTAACAGAATTTGTGACGTTTCGGCACGAATTTGACAGGTGCTGCTGTAGATGGTGTAAGGTTCCTTATTTATTATACTAGAAAGAAAAGTGGCAGTAAAGACGGGAAGCTAACGACTTTCTTTTTCGGAAGTAGTTTGCTATACTGTAAGCTATAGTAAACGACATAACAAATTTCTGTTTCCGGCTCTTGCAAGAGCCAACGAAATTTCTAATGTTGTTAACTATAAGAAACGGTTATGACGGAGAGTTAATCATGGAACGGATATTAGTGGTAGAAGATGACCTGGCATTGAGCACGGGACTTTGTTTTGAACTGGACGCAGCCGGGTATGTGACGCAGGCGGCTTATAACTGCCGGAAGGCGGAATATCTTGTGGAGCAGGAGAACTTTTCTCTGGCGCTTTTGGATGTCAATCTGCCGGACGGGAACGGCTTTGCATTGTGCGGGAAGATCAAGAGCCTGTATCCGGAACTGCCGGTGATCTTTCTGACGGCCAATGATCTGGAAGAGGATATGCTGAATGGGTATGACCTGGGAGCGGAAGATTATGTGACCAAGCCTTTCCGTATGCCGATCTTGTTGAAAAAAGTGGAAGTCGCCCTGCGCCGCGGCGCTGCAGCCGGCGGAACAGGCGAAGCGACAGGGAAAACTGCAGAGGGAGTGTGTTACCAGGATGATTTCCTGCAGCTGGACTTCGAGGCGTTGACTGCCGTGCGAGGCGGGGAGAAGCTGTCGATCACGCCCAACGAATATAAGCTGCTCCGGGTACTTGTGGCCAATGCCGGCAATGTGGTCACCAGACGGCTGCTTTTAGAGAAGTTGTGGGACTGTGACGGGAATTTCATCGATGACCATACGCTGACGGTGACGATGAACAGGCTGCGGGCGAAGATTGAAGATGAGCAGCACGGGTATATCAAGACGGTGCGCGGGATGGGGTATATCTGGGAATCTCAGAACAGATAATGTCGGTTAGGTCGTTAATGATAGAATTGGAGACGAAGAAATGGGTCAGAGAGCGGACGGTGTAATACGAGGGTGTATGTTGGCAGCGGGAGCGACCATGTTCGGATGCTTCTTGTATGTGGTGTGGATCTGGGTGCCGCAGGCGGATATCCGTGTTGCGCTGCTGGGGCTTTGCGGGGGATTGTGCATGACCGGGTTTGTGTGGAGCCTTTGGCAGAGGCGGCAGCTGTGCAGATTCGCGGATGAACTGTGCCGGACGCTGGATGATCTGATCGCTGAACGAAAGCCCCAGGATTATTTTCCCTATGAAGACACGCTGACAGCCAAGATCCAGGGCAAACTTATGCAGTATTATGACCTGATGAGTGAGGGCCGCAGACAGAGCAGGCAGGATAAGCAAATTATTCAGGAGCTGGTGTCGGACATCTCCCATCAGGTCAAGACGCCGATGGCCAATCTGCAGATGTTCATGGGGATTCTGCAGTCCCATGATTTAAGCGCAGGGAAGCGCAGGGAGTTCATGGACACGATGTCCGGTCAGATCAACAAGCTGGACTTTCTGCTGCAGTCCCTGATCAAGATGTCGCGGCTGGAGACGGGAACTTTTGCCCTGCATATAGAGCGGACAAGCCTGTATGACACGATTGCGCAGGCGCTGAATGCGATCTGGGTCAGAGCGGAGACAAAGCAGATCCGGCTGTCGGTGGAATGCGACAACAGCATCACGGCCAGGCATGACGCCAAGTGGACGGCAGAGGCGCTTGGAAATATTCTGGATAACGCGGTCAAGTACACGCCGACAGGCGGCAGCATCAGGATCAGTGTCCGTCCATGGCAGTTTTATACTCGTGTGGATATTGCAGATACCGGTATGGGCATTCCGGAAGAACAGTGCAATCAGGTGTTCAAGCGTTTCTGGCGCAGCGAAGCCGCGGCGGCGCAGGAGGGTGTCGGCCTGGGACTGTATCTTGCGCAGGAGATCGTTACCAGACAGAGAGGATATATCAGCGTAAAGTCCGTAGCGGGTGAGGGAACCACGTTTTCGGTATATTTGTTGACGTGATCTTCGTATTGAAACCTTACCTGATCATTGCTAACATAGCGGCAATATCCTCAGTTATCATGGTTACTTTTGACTTTTCGATCAGGATATTGCCCCCTGTCATGATATAAGACGGCATCACTCGAATCTGCTTGCAATAGATCTCACTGTTTCGCAGTTTATAGGTGGAAACGGCGGGAATGGCATTTTTCCCTGCTGCCTTTTTCACGATCATGTTAAAAGCTTTCTTGGCGACATCGCCCATCAGCATGATCACTTTTATATTAGGGAATAAAGAAAGTTCTGCTTCCAGGTAAGGCAGACTTTTTTCAATACTGCTTCTGGCAATGGTATATTCTGTCTTTGGGGTTTTTACGGCATTTGTGATATAGATTCCCATCTGTAATATGTCCTGCATAGAAGTAACAGCGGCTCCTGCTCCCTGGAAAAGAGGAATCGTTGTTTTCAGGTAATCAGCGTCGGGAATTCCATAGAAATCCTGTGAAGGGTCAGCGGGGACCACTTCATTTATCATAACGACTTTGACCGTAAGCGGGTCAAGATCAATGTTATTCAGATGCATATTGCCAGCTGCGCCTGCTTTTGTTTCAAGTTCTTCTTTGATATTCATATCTTTAATTTTCCTCCATTTAGAAGCGCTTTGCGGTTCAGGTTGTTGCACACCCCATTGCTTGCAGCGGAGTCTTTGATTCAACTTTGCCATCTTCGTAACCTGAGTATAACATAATAATCATGATAACGTATGGCAAGGTTTTACCTCGTATTCTTTTTTGTTTTCTATGCCCGTTCCCGATACGCTGACGGTGAGATTCCCTTACTTTTCTTAAAACTGGTGGAAAAATAATACTGGTTGGCATAGCCGCATTTTTCACTGATCTCGCGCAGGGAAAGGGCGGAATTTCTCAGATACTGGCAGGCGGCTTCGATGCGGGTGGCAGTGATCGTGTCGCTGATGCTGACTTCTCTTGTTTTCTTGAAGAGGGCGCTTAAGTAGGCCGGACTGACGTTGGCAAAGCGGGCGATCTCATGCAGGCATAGTTCGTTGTTCTGATAATTTTCCCGGATATAGCCGAGTACCTGTTCACACAGCTGATCGTGATAGGTCTTCAGGGAACTGTCCAGTTTCCGGCATGCCAATGTGCAGATCTCAGACAGCCAGGCGAAGAATTCTTCGCTGGTGTTGAAGGAGTACAGCTGGGAGTAAGTGCGGGCAATCTTTTCCTCTAAGTCCTTCGTTTCGATATCCAGCTCATACAGGAATTTCAGCAATCTGCCCAGCAGATTGTAGGTGCGGACGAAGACGAAGTCCTTTGCCTGGTATTTGTGGAGAAGCTCCGTAGAGAACTTTTTGATCCAGACGTCCATAGCCGCATAATCCTTCTGGCAGATCAGCCGGATCAGCTCTTCTTCTCGGGTATCGGAAAAGGGTTCCAGCGAAAGGTTCTTACCGAAAGCTTCCCGGGTGTCGAATATGTTTTTCTGCGGAAAGAAGAAGCGGTATTCCAAGGCATGATTGGCGCTTTCGTGGGAAAAGTGCACGCTCCAGAGGTCGGAGACGATATTGCCGATGCCGATATTTAAGGAGATGCCGGAATGTTGATTTTTCGTGAGGACTTCTGCCGCGATGGTGTGGATGGTCTGCAAAAAGTGGTTTGCGTTGGAGCTGTCCTGTCCCAGGATCAATTTCAGGCAGTCGAAGCCCTTGATGAGATAGGAACAGTCGAATATCTTGCAGTATTCCAAGACCGTGTCGTGGAGCTGGTACAGTAGCATTTCATATTGTGCCACACCGAGGGCGCTTTTCAGTTCGGAGGCGTTTTCCACCTGAAAAAGAGTTACATTGTAGAAGCGGTACTGCAGTCTGAGATTCAGGTATTCCATGTGGGAAGTCAGATGGTAGGAGGCTTCCCGGCCTGCGTAACTGAGAAGATCGAGAAAAAACTTCTCGATCATGGCCGGGCGGCTGAGTTCCAGCAGCTTCATGTTCCGGCGTTCTTTGTCGATGAGGGCGCAGGCGCCTTGTATTTTTTCGGTCAGGTAGGCATAGTCGATTGGTTTTTCGATGTAGTCATAGACGCCGATGCGGATGGCATTTTTGGCATACTCAAATTTATCGTAGGCGGAGATCAGGATGATCTTCACGAAGGGATTGCCTGCGATCGCCTGCCTGCTCATGGCTATGCCGTCTAAGTCCGGCATCTCGATATCGGAGATGATGATGTCCGCACTGTCCTCATCCAGCGCTTTCAGGGCGGAAAGGCCGCTGTATTTAATGTGGGTCACCTGCGCGCCCAGAGCTTCCCAGTCAATGTTCTTGTGGATGCCTTCTACGGATAAGGCGTTGTCATCTACCAACATGATTTTCTTCATTGGTCTTCCACTCCTTCCATTTGATCAAATTCTATTGTGACGCAGGTGCCTTGACAGAGGCTGCTTTCGATCTGAATCCGGCCGCTGCCGTAATGCGCGCTGGATATGCGGGCATTCACATTGCAGATGCCGAAATGTTTCTCGTAATTTACAGTCTGGTCCTGGAGGCTTTGCCGCAGTTCCTGCAGCTTTTCAGGCGGGATGCCGGCGCCGTTGTCTTCGATTTTCAGAAGGACCGTATCATCTCCGTAGGCCGCAGCAATCCGGATGAGGATATTGGGAGTGCCGGCGGAAATACCGTGGAGGATACAGTTTTCCAGAAGCGGCTGCAGTGTAAAGCGGCAGATCAGGAAATTTTCGATGCCGTCTTCGAGAGTGATTTGCCAGTCCAGATTGTGATTGTGACAGAGCTTTTCCATATTCAGGTAGAGCGTGGCGATCTCCAGCTCGTCCCGCAGCGGGATCAGTTCGTCGGACTTGTGCAGGGTCAGACGGTAGAAGCGGGTCAGGTCAGAGATCATCTGGTCGGCCACATCCAGCTTGCCGAGGGACTGGCAGGTCTTAATGGAACCCAGAATATTGTACAGGAAGTGAGGATTGATCTGGGACTGCAGGAGCTGGTATTTCAGCCGTTCTTCCCTGAGAGACAGCATCAGGATGGAGTCCAGATTATGCTGGATCTCTGTCTGCATCTGTTCAAAAGTCAACCCCAGCATATCGATTTCGTCATACAGGGCCGGATCGTCGGGTTTCGGGATCGTCAGCGGTTCACAGGACGGCGGATCGGCGTTTGGCCGGAAGGCTTCCATGGCGCCTGACAAGGTATGGATACGGCCGGAAATGTTTCTGGATATAAAGAGGATAACGAGCAGGGTTGCGGGCAGGGTGATCAGCAGGGTGATCAGAATGGTGCGCAGCAGGACGGCCATGCTGCCTGTAATATAGCTCTTGGGTATTTCCGTGATCTGATACCAGCCGTTGTCCAGTGTAGAGGCATGAATATAGGAATCCTCGTAGACAAAGTACGGCTGCCGGTCTTTCCGGATCTCCCGGAGAAACGCAGGGGAAAGCGTGCTGCCGTGTAAGGACGGATCTGAGGAGGCGATGACCGTGCCGTCGGGCATGGCAAGGTAGCCGCAGGTATCCACATTGGAAAAGGCGGTAGTGAACATATCGGAAAAATCCGTGGTATTCATAAGGATAAAATAGGCGTAATCCAGCTGGCCGCTTCCCTGGTTAAAAAGCGCCCGGCAGCAGATGACGGAATCGGCCTTTTTGTCGGATGAGAGCATAAAGGGAGTCTGTACCTGCGACCGGTAAAGCCATAGGGAGGATGCGCCCAGTGTCTGCAGGTCATCCGGGGAGACAGCCAGCAGATCAAGCTGACTCAAGGGATAGAAGTAGAGCCCTTCATTGCTCCCGAATTTGTCATCCTTTAAGAAGACGCAGATCTGGTAGAAGTCAAAGGAAGAGAGGTAGAGGGAAATATTCCCCCGTAGCAGGGTGAGGGTGTCCAGATAGGCAGAAAGCTCCTGCTCGTTAGCGCTCTCCAAGGTATACATATTGTACTGCAGGGCGTCCGCCACATTCTCGGCCTGTCGGATCTTAGCCGCGATTTGTGCGTGGAGCTGGTCTGCCGTAAAGATGGAAGCGTCCATGGTCTTATCCCAGGCGATGGAACGGGAAACCGTATAGGAAACATAGCTGACCATTCCCAGAGGGATGAGTGTGCACAGCAGGAAAGCCACCAGCAATTTGGTGCGGAAACGGGAGAACAGTCTGCGGCATTTTTGTAAAATAATATTCATGGAAGATCCTTTCCTGATTCTATCTGCGTTTCTGTATCTTTTCCTTCGTTTTGAAGCGCCATACGCTAGGGATGTGATCACTGCGTTCCATATCGGAAGGATATATAGGGCCATACCTGGCCTGCAGTTCTTTATGAAGATTATAAGAAGGAGTCCGTCCAAATTCAACCGATATAAAAATAATATAAATGAATCAAAAGAAATTGTATTTTTATCGTTTTTTCTTTTTGTTACCCTTGAATTGCAAACAAGGAGACGGATGACCGTCCGGAACATAAGGAGGAAAAAGAATGAAAAAGAAACTTGTAAATATTTTGCTCTCGGCAGCCTTGACAGGCTCCCTGCTGGCAGGCTGCGGCGGTGCTGACAACAACACGGCGGCGCCGGCGGACGGCGGCACGGAGGCACAGGCGGACGGTGGAGCGGCAGAAAATGCGGCAGCCGGTGAGGGGGCAGCGGATGACGCTGCGGCAGAGTCGGGCGGCAAAGACGGGTCCTATGACCTGACTTTATATACCATCAACTCCACCGATGAAGATTTTCCTGACTGGCTGGCCAATGTGGAGGGAGCAACGGGCTTAAAGATCAATGTGATCGCAGCCCCCACTGATTCTGATACAAGACAGCAGAAGATCACGACCATTCTTTCCACGGGAGATGCGAGTGTGGATATCCTGGAGATCAATGATGAGATGAGCGCTTCTTTCAAGAATGCGGGATGGCTGGAAGGGCTCAATGATACGGTGATGACAGAGGATATCAGGGGTGAATTCCCGCAGGGGTATGTGGCGGATATGATCACCGACAAAAACGGACAGATCATCGGGGTACCCGGTTATTCGGGTTATCTGGCCTTCTGGGTGAACCAGCAGATTCTGGATGAGACAGGGATCACTTCCATGGATACGAAGGAAGATTTCGTGAAGTATCTGGAGGCGGCTTCCGGAGACGGTAGATACGGCTACGGCGGTTCCTGGGAGAAGACTTATGTATTCAATGAAATAGCGCAGTTTGTCAATATGTTCGGCGGCGACTATCTCGACTGGACGAATCCGGCCAACAGGGAAGCGATGGAATTCATTCATGAGATGGTGGAAAAAGGTTATACGCCCATCGATCAGATCGCTGACAAATATGAGCAGATGAATCCGAAATTCAATGACGGGAAATACGGCAGCCTGTTCATGTGGGGCCTGGGAACGGACTACGACAAGGCAGGCATGTTGGGAGCGGATAAGATACATATGGCTATGGTGCCCCAGCTCTCGGACCAGAAATACATCTTTACGGATTCCTGGAGTTACGTTCTGAATACGGCGTCCCAGAACAAAGAGGCAGCCATCAAGTTCCTGCAGTATATGGCCAGTGAAGAGGGGATGAAGGCTTCTTATGAAGCATTTGACAGATATCCGGCCAGAAGAGACGTGGCTGAGAAGGTTGTTCCGGATACGGATCCAGCCAAGGAGATGTATTCCAGATATGCAAATGAATGTGTGGTAAAGGGACGCCCGATGCTGCCGCAGACCATGGAATTTATCTCTGCCATGGGAACCATATTCCAGTCTTATGTGAAGGATGAGATGACACTGGATGAGTTCTGCACAAAAGCGCAGGAGTATGTGGAAACCTATAATCAGTAGCATTCTGTTTAAGGAAGGAGGCAATGCGGCGGACAAAGTGCATGTTGTCCTTGTGTTACCTCCTTTGGTCTGAGACAGACTTGCAAGGAGGATAGTATGATCAATAAAAAGTCACTTCAGTGGATTGCCTGGGTACTGATCTTACCGGTGTTGCTCATAAGAGGATTCACCACGATCTACCCGATCTTAAAAACGGTGATCAACAGCTTTTACGATATCAGGATTCTGAGCGGCGTTCATGAGTTTGCCGGAGTTTCCAATTATCTCAATATATTTAAGGACCAGAAGGTGATCACAACTTTGGAATTTACAGGGGTGTTTGTGGTGATCTCCATGTTTTTCCATATCATACTCGGAGTTGGATTGGCGTTGATTCTGAATATGAAATTTAAAGGGCGGCGTTTCCTGCGCACTATCGTATTGATTCCTTGGGCGATGCCTGCAGTCGTGATCGGTATGGCCGGAAAATGGGCGTTCAACAACGATTACGGGCTGATCAATGATCTCGTCCGCCGGTTCGTTCCCGGATTTGAGCTGCACTGGCTGATCAATACCGGCACGGCAAGAGCGGCAGTCATTGCACTGGATCTGTGGAAGGATCTGCCCTTTTTCGCCATTTTGATCTTGTCTGGGCTGCAGTTTATTTCCAGCGATATCTATGAGGCGGCGAAGGTGGACGGCGCCAGCGCGGTCAAGTCTTTCTTCTATATCACGCTGCCGCTGATCACGCGAAATGTGCTGACTCTGTGTATTCCTTTTACGTTGTGGCGTCTGACAGGATTCGATCTGGTGTATTCCATGACTTCCGGCGGACCGGGAGAAGATACTTCCCTGATCGCGTACCGGATCACGATGGAGGCGTTCACCAATCTGAATGTAGGGTATGCTGCTGCGCTGGCGGTGCTTTTGTTCCTTGTGATGGCAGTATTTTCATGGTTTAATATGCGGTTTATGAACCGCTTTGAAGATTAGTAAAAACGGTTCGGAATGGAGGAAATCATGACAAAGAATACTGATACAAAATATAAGATATACAGAGGGTTTACTGTGGTCATAAGATGGGTTATGTTCGTGGTGGTGGCTTTTTTTATACTGTTTCCGGTGTACTGGATCTTCATCTCTTCAATCACGCCGCCGGGAGAACTCTTTAAGACGCCGATCGACTATCTGCCCGATCATCCGACACTGGAAAGCTACAGCTTTCTGATCCAGAATGTAGGGCTGCTGGCAAAGATTGGCAGTACAGTTATCATAATCGGTGTTACACTGGTAGTGGGTACGATCATCTGTGTGATGGGCGCCTATGGATTTGCGAGATTCAGGTCGAAGGCGGTGAGCGCGGCGTTTGGACTTATCGTGGCTACCATGTTGATCCCGGAAGTGGTCACGGCGCGTCCTCTTTATGAATTCATGCAAAAAGTAAAGTTGTTTGACACCTATCCAGGTCTGATCATTCTCTATATCAGCTCTGTCATTCCTTTTACGGTGCTGATCTTAAGAAATTTTGTGGCGGAGATCCCGGTTTCTCTGGAGGAAGCGGCATCCATCGACGGTGCGAATTTTGTGCAGAGATTGTTTCTGGTGGTGTTGCCGCTGATGAAACCGGCGATCGCGACGGTGTGTATCATTAATTTTATCAACTG
>ERZ779637.672-NODE-672-length-20068-cov-19.722330_pt1 | contig 20068 bp, 21 predicted proteins | sample MGYA00514196_ERZ779637 | MGnify/ENA primary metagenome ERZ779637 (study PRJEB29562, sample SAMEA4376700) | mouse gut metagenome | isolation source: Cecum | study: EMG produced TPA metagenomics assembly of the A DSS colitis mouse model was used to assess the...
CCATATTTCCGTGCGCTTCAGCGCACATTCTATTCAGGAGAGCTAAATGCGAAGCATTTTGCTCAGTATACCATATTTCCGTGCGCTTCAGCGCACATTCTATTCAGGAGAGCTAAATGCGAAGCGTTTTGCTCAGTATACCATAACCTTACTCATATATCCAGTGAAAACCACCCCGGGCTGTTCTGCTTTGCCACGCCCTTCAGGCACAGATGCATCAATATGGTAAGCAGGTTGTTGGAAAAAGTGCGGAACCCTCTCTCCGTCAGCTTTACCTGAAGCTGCTCCCGAATTTTCTCCAGGGGCTGGGGATACAGATCCAGCGCCTCCAGTACCACCGCCTCCTCCGGCGTGATGGGCGGCAGGACACGGCCGCCTGAGGACACCGGCTGTTTTGTGACGCAGCAGGCCAGTTTTTCGGGAAAGGACTGCCGCAATCCCTCCATAAAATCCCGGGGAGACAAAAATACCAGCGCTCCGTCCTTGACCAGCTTATTACAGCCGTCGCTGAGTCTGTCCGTGATCCTCCCCGGAACCGCATAGACCTCCCTTCCCTGCTCCAACGCCATATCCACTGTGATCAATGTGCCGCTTTTCTGCCGGGCCTCCACCACCACCAGCACATCCGCAAGACCGCTGACAATCCGGTTGCGGGGCGGGAAAAGCTGTGGTTTAGGGGCCGTGCCCGGCGGGTAGATGGAGAGAATCCCGCCCTGGACCAGCATACGGTCATAGACGGGCCGGTTTCCCTTGGGATAACATATATCCACTCCGTTGCCCAGAACGGCATAGGATTCCCCGCCCGCCTCCAGTGCCGCCAGCTGGCTGATGCCGTCTATCCCCCTGGCCATGCCGCTGATCACCTGCACCCCTGCCGCGCCCAACTCCTTGCCCAATTCCGTGGCGATAAAACGTCCATAGTCGGAGCATTCCCTGGCTCCCACCACGGCCACTGCCAGCTTTGGGGGCTGCGGAAGCCGGCCCTTATAGTAGATACCGAAAGGATGGTCAGGAATATGCCGCAGGCGCTCCGGATATTCCGCATCCGCCGTGCAGACAAAAAGGATCTGCCTCTCCTGAAGCCGGGCATATTCCCGGTCCAGATCCCAGGTTTTCCGCTTCTCCAACAACTTTTCCAGCTTAACTTTCTCCAGCACCATAGCCAGGTGTTTCTCCTGGGCCGCATATACCGCCGCCCCCGTATCAAAAGCCTCCAACAGACACTCTCTGGAGGCAGTTCCCAGCCCGCTCACATTCGCAAGCCAATATAGGTATTTATCCATTTCTCCTCCATGCTCCTTCCGTAAGGCGATAGGCCAGCGCCTCGCTGAGATGTTCCTCCCGTATGCGCTCCGAATGCCCCAGATCCGCTATGGTTCTGGCTACCTTCAATATCCGATGGTATGTTCTGGCACTGAGATCCAGTTTTCTGTATGCCAACTCCATGAGCCGCTTCTCCTCCCTGCCCAGTTCACAGTAATACTCCAGTTCTCCCGCTTCCATATCCCCGTTAAAGGAATACTTTTTCTCGTGGAAACGTTCCTCCTGAACTGCCCTGGCTTCCACCACCCGCTCTCTGATCCGGGCGCTGCTCTCCCCCTGCCGGATGGATTGCAGCTTCTGCAATTCAATGCGGCTGGTCTCCACATACATATCCATGCGGTCCAGCAAGGGCCCGGAAAGCCTGCTCCAGTATTTTACCAGTTCTCCTTCGCTGCAGCGGCACCTGTTTTTATCGGGGAAAAAACCACATCTGCAAGGATTCATGGCACAAACCAGCATAAAGTCTGCCGGGTAGATATAATTGCCCTGGGCGCGGGCTATATTGACCTGGCGATCCTCCAGGGGCTGCCTCAAACATTCCAATATATTTCTGGGAAATTCAGTCAATTCGTCAAGAAACAAGACACCCCTGTGGGCCAGCGAGATAGCTCCGGGATGAGTATGGATGCCGCCCCCGATCAGGGCAGCTCCGGAAATCGTATGATGTGGACTCTGAAATGGCCTGCGGAGAATCAACGGATTCTCCTGATCCAGCATGCCTGCCACACTGTAGATGGCTGTTACTTCAATACTTTCCTGCCAGGTCATGGGAGGCAGGATGCCCGCCATAGCCCGGGCAATCATGCTCTTGCCACCGCCGGGAGGACCGGACATCAGCAGATTGTGGAACCCCGCCGCCGCAATCTCCGCCGCCCTTCGGGCTATCTCCTGCCCCTTGATCTCCGAGAAGTCGCTGCCTGTGCCGTATTGCTCCTTCTCCAGTATCTCCTGCGTGGTACAGGGCTGTGTGGCCAGCAGTTCCTCCTGCCTGTCTGCGTCCGGTTCCTGCAGAAAAGCCGTCAGCTGATGAATATTGCGGACGCCCCTGATCCGAATGCCCGGTATCACACTGCCCTCCACCCGGTTGTCCCAGGGGATGATACAGGTGCCGATACCCCTCCGGGCCGCTTCCCTCACTATGGGCAGTATGCCGCTGATAGGTCTGATCTCTCCGTCCAACCCCAATTCCCCCGCAAACAGGATATTCTCTGTGGCCTCTCTGCGAAAATACCCCAATGTCTGCAGAATACCGATGGCAATGGGCACATCAAAGCCCGTCCCGTCTTTCTTCAGGTCCGCCGGCGCCAGGTTGATGGTAACCTTTTTCGGGGGAATGTCAAAGTCTGCATTCTTCAGCGCCACCTGAACCCGCTCCCTGGCCTCCCGCACCTCATTGCTCAGAGACCCCACCATGGAAAACCCAGGCAGTCCTGTGGAGATATCCACCTCCACATGAATCAAATTGGCCTCAACGCCAAAAAGAGACCCCGTCAATATAGAACTGTACATAAAAACTCCTTCCCTTTTGTTATTTCATTCCTGCCTTAAATGTGGGGGAATAAATGAAAAAAATTGATCAATGAATGAATCTGAATATAATATGCTTTTAAAAACTGTAACAGAGACTTTATTTTTTTGCAAGTCCTTTTTATCATTTTATTATTTTTTAATATTTTAGCCGCAGTACGGACAGACGAAAGCAAACAAGCCTACCTGGCACTTTTCAGTACAGGTAGGCTTATAATATTTTGTTCTTATTGTTCCACTAATTCCAACAGTTTACATGTGATTTCCGCCATATTGGCGGATGCCAGTTTTGTGTTCTGGGAGATCTGCGCGTTCTCCTCCACCACACCGGATATCCTTTCAATCTGGTTGACAGCGCCCACCACGATATCCACATTCTGTCTCACCATATCCGTGATAGTCAACACGTCCCGGTTGGATCTCTCCATATCCTCCGCCACCGCGCCAAAGGCTTTCACGGTCTGATCGATAATCCTCTTTCCACTCTCCGCCGCGTAGCTCCTCTGTGTGATAACTGTCTGCAGCACAAAATGGCGGTAATAGTAACGATGACCGCTGCCAGCATGTAGGCAAACAGGCGCTGCGTAAAAAGTTTTTTCATGTGCGTGTCTTCCTTTCTATTCTACGTCTTGCGTATTCATTGCCGGAGCTTAACACCTATCCGGGAATCTCCTCTCAAAACTTATAGATATGCCTCTTCAAATAGTAAACATTAGAATAAGTTTATGTGAAATATCATTAAAAATCAATTGAAAATCCAAATTCCCGGCAAATTACAGCAAAAATATTGTATCCGGTCTGCCAGATTGAAAAGCCATATCAATACGCACTGCCAGATTTCCCGCACTACAGCATAAATATTCCAGCAACTGCTCATCACTTTGGTAATATTGTCGCACCATTTCCTGAATAGTATATCTTATTCGGTCTTCCATACCGGAGAGAGAATCCTCTTGAAACCGCTTGGACAGCAATGCATACTCTTCCTCCTTAAAGCCCATCTCCTGAAAAGGTTTTTGTATAACCATATGACCAAGGGCGTTTCCCAACAGAATCTCACACACATTCTCATACATACCACCATATCCGGAATTATAACTTTGCAGTACCGCCCTCACATAACTGCCGCCAAACCGTCTTAGAAACCGCTGCTCCGCCAAAATGGAACGGAGGTAGTAATGCACCGCATCCACTCCCCTATAGGGGCTTAAATCCACCGACACAGGGTAATCCAAAGTCAGGATGGTGTCCTGGGGACAGAATTTTGCGTCATACCACTTTAAAAACTCCGGGATTCCCCTCTGTACCGTATCATACAGGCATTTAACTCCGTAGTCTTCAAAGGATTCTGCCAATTCGTTGAACATCTCCCTGACCTGGCCTGCTTTTTCCATTACAAGCTTTGATCCCAGCGTATATTGCTCCTCCACGGAAATATCTCTGCGGGATATCATAGCAGACGACGAGTTCCAATACTCGTCCATACAGTATATCACAGCCTCCATCAGCATCTGCGCCTTTTCATAGCTGATGGATGTATTTTCACAACCGGCATACTTTCGGGCCAGCTTTGAGACAATCGGAAGCAGCTTTTCCACTTTATAGTCCATTTTCCCCCTATCTGCCCAATTTAGCGGGCATCAAAAACGTATACCAAATAAGTAACTCATTGCCCGCTCTTTTTAATTGCTCTGGGATAATGCCAGCAGATACAGTTCCTTGTCCCACCGCTGCACAATGTCAAACCGGGCAAACTCCCCCCTGCCCTGGGTTTCCGAATACCCTCTGTACCCCGCCCTGATGGCCTGGGCAAAAATATCCAGGCAGGTGCCTTCCAGATATTGCAGATCCCCAAAGCAGACTGTCTCGAACTGCTCCTTCATAAATGCAAGCAGTTCCTCGTCCGTTATCTCATCCTGCATCTCATTCTTGTACAGATAGAAAATCTCCTGCAGCCGGCTAAGCGTATCCACATAGTCATCCTGGGATATGTACGACGAATCGCAGAATGTATATATAATCTGGGGCAGAATGCTCTGCCCAAATTCAACTCTCCTCTCCGCTTTCAGAATCCGGTTCTTCTCCGCCAGCAGAATTTCCGCATCCTCCGCCGACAATGTCAGCCCATACTTCTCCGTGTACTGGTTTGTCTCTCTCACCTGTTCCAGCCACATCTGCCCGTCCATAAGTTCCATCCAGTTTTCTACCCCCATATGCCTGCCCCCCGTTTGTATATTATTAAATCTTCCCTTCCGCAGCCGCCCATCGGTTACGGCCATGGAACCTAGTATAATCCTATCCAAGAAGCGATACAAGCCTTGATTTTTTAGCATATTTGTGGTATTATAATATCAGAAATAAACCGCAGGCATTGATACGCAAAGCCTGCGGTTTGTTATATCATTATCTTATATTCAATACAGCATATCCCGAATCCGTCTCATCTCCTCCCAGACATTATCCCCATAATTACTTACCATCAGGATTATCATCTTTTTCTGTAATCCCATTTGCCAGGCCGGCATAACCCGTCGCCCTCTAAAAAAGCACTTTCCCCTCTTGGCATATAATCTCTGCTCCTCTGAAATTCTGTTGCAATTTGTTTTCTATATCCGACTTGTTTGCATGCCAAAATCTCTCTCCCAGAAAGTCCACCCGATACAGGGCTCAAACCCAATCTTCTCATAAAAGGGATCCCCGCCGCCTGTCATATGGGTAGCTCCCAATGGCTTCATGCGGCGATACAATTCTGACAGGGCGGCACTGGCCAGCCCCTTTCCTCGGTACCGGGGAACTGTACACAGGGGTTCCATATATGCCAAGTGATTCTCCGGCGTCCACCACATACCCGCAAAGCACACATACTCCTGCTGTTCATTCGCGATTGCCACCGGGTATAACGGCGTGGCATGGGGTGTTGTCATACACCGACGCACATCCTCATCATTCCCGTCCCAAGGCCCCTCCTCCTGCTCATGGTCAAAGCCTTTCCAGCAACACTCAGCAATCTTTCCTGCCTCCGCCTCTCCCGGTTCCACGAAGTGAAATCCCTCCGGCAGCGAGTAATCCAGCGATTTTCCAAAATCATAAACCCTCTCATTATAACCGCCGCCCCTCACATAGCCTGCTTTTCCGGCAGCATCCATGACAGCCTTCTGTCCCTCAAAGAGCACCAGCTTCTGCTTCCCGTCCTTCTTAGGCATATAGCGGCCTGCGTAGTCAACCATCTCCTCCGCCAGTTCCTCATACCCTGGCCGCAGACTAAAATAAATGTCACTCATGGGATTCTCATAAAACACGAAGGCGACAATTCTCCCCTCCTCCTCCCATATGCGAAACCTGTGGGTCAACGAGGTGTCCATCCAGCTGCTGGACAGGGCATATTCCAGAAACGGCGCAGGAACTCCGTTGCGCCAGTCCCTCTCATAGACCTCCACCATGAACTTTCTCACATCCATAAAATCACATAAAATCCTGAAATCTCTGCTTGTTATTCCTCTCACTGTTTACCTCCATTTCCACAGTGTGCTTCTACTCTGCTGCGCATAAGGACATTCCCGCTGCTATATGCAAAATATCCATGCAAAAAGACGAACAATCCCTGACAGGATCGTTCGTCCCCGCTAACAACCATATTTTCTCTAAAAGACTATAAAACAGTCTCTTCCTCACTACATATCCGGAAAACTGGGCATATAGAAACAAGATGATCCGTCTATCCTTCGGGCAGCAAAAATGAACGCACAACTGTGCTGACTCGCTTATTCCTGCTACATTTGTTCTGATAGACTACTGAATCATCTTTTCACCCCTTTCCTTTGCTAGTCCTAGCTTAACATACAAAAGCGGATCCGGTCAACCCCATAGTTCAGTCCATTGCTTCCCCAAAAGCCATAAAGTTATCTGCCCTGATGTTAAAATCCGGGCCGTACCAGACCGTAAATGCAGATTTTACATATGAATCAACTGCCGCCACTCTTTGATGAGTTCCTCGCAGCTTTCGGCATCCAACTCTTCCACTGCTTCCCGCATCTTAACAAAACACTGCGTCTCCCTTTCTTCCAGGGCCACCTGTTCCAGCAGACCTATAACCTTATCCATCTCATCCATATCCAGGTTATCCACGGCCTCCTGCATATTATCCAGATAACCCAATATTATTTCCGCGTCATATATAGCCTTCGGCTTTACTTCTTCCTCTGGAACTTCAAAATATCTCGCCAAAATTGGCTCATACCCTCGATATTGTTCCAACAATTCGCTGTGATGCATACGGATAAACTCTATATTATTGTTATTACCCGCCTGCTCCATCTGGGCCGCCAGTTCCGATAGGGCCATTGCCCCGATTTGTTTGGAGGAACTCTTTAACGCATGTGTTTCAATCGTATAGGTTTTCCAGTCCCCGGCATCGAAATACTGCTCCAGCATTCCTGCCTTTTTAGGAATCACTCGGGCATATTCCCTTAAAACCTGCCAAAACAGATCCTCGTTTCCCACCAGCTGAAGCGCGTGTTCTATATTCAACTGCGGAATATCAATCTCCTCCGGCCCCTTCCGTCCCAGTTCGTATTCCCTGCTTTTTTCCTTACTTTCCACCCGCTGCATCTTTTCAGGGGACAGCCACTGCTTGATCTTGGCCACAATAACTTTGGTCTCTATGGGCTTTGCCACAAAGTCATTCATCCCTTCCACCAGAAACATTCCCTGCATCTCTTCCATCACATTGGCGGTCAACGCGATAATGGGAACATCATTGTAGTCCTCATGGAAGCGGCGTATAAGGCGGGTGGTCTCTACGCCGTCTAGCTCCGGCATCATATGATCCATAAATATCAGGTCATAGTGCTTTTTCTCTATCATCTCAAGCGCCTGTTTTCCGCTGGCAGCCTTCTCAACCTTCATCTGCAATGGCGCAATAATACCCTCCGCCACTATGAGGTTCACATTGTTGTCGTCCACCACAAGGACCTCCGCATCCGGCGCGATGAAGCCTAAACCTTCATCCTCCGATTCCTCCTCACCCGCATACAGATCTTCATGGGCCAGTATTTTGGCCAGTTCCAGTATGTAAAGGGGTTTGCGGACTGCCATCACATTCTCTAAATCTATGTTAATCTGCTCCTTAAAACCGACTAACAACACCCCTGTAATTTGGGGATGTGTTTCCAGATACTTATGCATCTGGCGGGAATAGCATGCGCTCTCCATAAAAATAAATTCCGCCCCTTGGGTCTCCAGTATATCAAAATCCTCCTGTCTTTCCACCAAAAAGAATTCCATACAAAGCTCTTGGAGCATTTTCTCCATATTTTTCAGCACATACTCATTGTCACAGAGCAGACCCACCGCTTTTGCGCTCCTTTGTCCCGCACTCACCTCTATTGCCGGGGCAGCATCCAGAACAATCTGCGGAATTTCAAAAGAAAAGCGGCTTCCCTTTCCATATTCGCTTTCTACCTCTATCTTTCCATTCATCAGGGTAATCAGCTGTTTTGAAATCGCAAGCCCAAGACCGGTTCCCTCTATGTTGCGGTTTCTTTTGCTGTCCAGCTGCTGAAAGGATTGGAACAGTTTCCCCATATCCTCCTTCTTAATTCCCATTCCCGTATCCTGCACAAAAATCTTCATCAGAATTTCCCGTTCCGACTTTTTCTCATAATTTATAGAAAGGTAAACACAGCCTTCTCTGGTGAATTTGACCGCATTGTTTGCCAGATTCAGAATAACCTGCTGAATGCGGATTCGATCTCCCATCAGCTGCCTGGGGATATCCGGGGCCACATCCACTATAAACTCCAGCTTCTTATCTCCGATTCTCGCCATGATAAAGCTGGAGATATCCTTTACAATGGAGAACAGTTCATATTCGGCCAGGTTGATGTCCATCTTTCCCGACTCGATTTTGGAAAAATCAAGAATGTCATTGATAATCTTCAACAGCGTATTGCTGGAAGCCTTGATCTGTCTGATGTACTCTTTCGCCACCGGCGGCAGATCTTCCCGCAGCGCCATTTCCGCCATACCGATGACCGCATTCATAGGTGTACGGATCTCATGGCTCATATTGGCCAGGAAATCTGACTTTATATGCGCTTCCCGTTTCAGTTCACCGCTCATCTGCACGGTTAAGTGCTGTTTATATGCCATACTGGACAGCATATCTCCCATGTCGTACATATACTGGGCAATATGCTCTATTCTTTCCCTGGAAAAAACAGGTATCCTGGAGGCCGCCTCCACATATTCCTCCGGGGAAATCCCCAGTTCTTCCGCATAGGCCCGCACTCTTTCTTTGGGCAGAGGCTCCGTCAAAACCTGACCTCCTAAAAAGCATCCCACAAACTGCCCGTTCACCAGAATTGGGGCAGCAAAATCCGTCAGTCCGGCGTGGCAGGTATATATTGCCGGCGCCTTTTTCCGCATGGCCTCCTGTGCCCCCCGCTTGTCACACAGCTGGCACCGCCTTAAGCCCTCCGCCGACATCTTGGTATATTTAGAGCAGAAATCACAATTCGATGTATGCTCCACCAATGCCACGCCATTTTCATCGGAAATCCCCGCTGAAATTCCCTGGGTGATAGAAAATGATTCCTGTACCCGCTGAAGAATGTCCACGTCAAACAATTCCGTCATATGCAACCGTTCCATACTGGTTCCCCCTCATTATACGCATGTCCTTGTTGCGCAGGTTTTGCAATTTCTCTCATTTTATCATATATATTCCATCTGTTCAAGAATCACCTTTCCGCCCCTGCTTTTACATCACCAATAGATCTAAGATATGAAAACCGCAGATCTCACGGTTTTCATCCATATTAACTTCCACCTGCAATGTCAGATCGCTCCTACTCCCATCAATCCACAGATCCAGATCCACATGATATCCCGAACCGTCTTTATACGTAACAACATGATATGCGTCGCTATGAAAAGCCTCCTCGGGAATCGCAGTCACACTGCCCCCGTACTCCCCCAGAACTCTCCTAATATCCAGCTCCGATACTCTGCGCAACACATACTCTCGGGCAAGGGATCCATAATCTCCTTTTTGGATATATGCGGTGATCCTTTTGCACAATTGCATGATCTCATCCAAAATGATTCCTCTTTTCATCCGGCACTCTCTTCGACACCATTTTCAAGTTTTCTTGCCCAAATCGGGCATTGCTCTCGCTTTTATGTTCTCTATAGAGAATATGATTTCATTTTAAAGGGGCATCTTTTCTTTGTCAATGCGAAATGCATAACACAGCTAAAGGGGGATGTTAAAACGCTCGTGTTAAAAACCCGGCCAAATGATTGACCTGCCACTTCCTGTCTGCTATACTGGTTGCTGATAAGTGCAGCCGTAAACAAACTGCTCAACCCGAAGTTAAGATACAGGAGATGGGCAGAACAATGCCGTAAACCAAAAGGAGGATCCCTATGTTCAGGGAAATGAGAAGAAAACTACAACTGTTAGACGAAAAAGAAAGCATTGCGCTTCTGGAAAGGGGAACCGCAGGAGTGCTGGCCCTGTCCGGGGACGAGGGCTATCCCTATGCGGTTCCCATCAGTTATGTATACAATGATTCCAAGATATTTTTCCACAGCGCTGTCAGCGGGCACAAGATAGATGCCATCAAAAACTCAGACAAAGCGTCTTTCTGTGTAATCGCCCAGGATCATATTGTGCCTAAAGAGTACACTACCTATTATAAAAGCGTGATTGCTTTCGGCAGACTCCGTATACTGGAAGATGCATCGGAAAAAAGAGCCGCCATCGAACTGCTGGCCCAAAAATATTATCCCGCCGATACCCGGGAGGGACGCACCGACACCATCAATGAAGCCTGGTCCCGCATGTGCCTGCTGGAACTCGACATAGAACACATGACCGGCAAAGCTGCCAGGGAACTTATGAACTAATTCTGGCAAAAAGGGCAGAAATATACCGTTCCTCCAAGATAATTCATCTTCTGGATGGGATTCCCACAATAGGGACAGGGCTTCCCCACTGTCTTCTTGCTGAGAAAAGTCTGGTATCCGCCCTTTCTCCCGAAAAAGTCTTTCTCCGTGTCCCTGCCGCCCGCAGCTGTCATCCGCTCCAGTGTCCCCTGCACCGCATCATATATTTTTCTGCGCCGCTCCTCTGTCATACCGCTTATTTTCCTTTTGGGATGAAGCCCTGCCGCCAACAGAATATCCTGGAGCACACCATTTCCCAGCCCCGGAATCCGCTGTTCAGTGGCCAGAAACGCTTTCATGGAAGTATTGCCGGACAGCCCGTCATACAATTGCTTGAAATATCCATAGGTAAAATCCTCTGTATTGGGCATGGGCTTACGCTTTCCCGCCAGATAGTAAGGATTGTCATAAACGTCCGGCTGAACCAGAAACATGGCACCGTACATCTGTACCATACACACCACATGGCTGTCATCCTCTAGGGTAATGCGAATCTGGTACTTCTCCGGCAGCTTTTCCCCCGGAGCAAAATAGCGGGCATTGGTGCCGTCCCCCACTACAAAGCTGTAATCCCCAAGCCGCATCTCAATCATACTGCCCAGGCTTTCTGCCCGTCCGATTTCCCGTCCCTCCATAATCTCCGCATAGAAGGCGGGCTCGCCGCTGTACCAGGCAAAAGAATGGGGCGTATGGGCGGCCTCCGCCTCCAAAATACGTTTCCCCTGTATAGTTTCATTCATTTGCGCCGCAATTGTCCGGCTCTCAGGTATCTCCAGCGTAACAACCTCCTGTTCAAGTTCCGCAAATGTCCTGCCAGTGATATTGCCCACAGAACATTTGCCGTTTTTCAGATTTCAGATTTTTCTTGCCTCGGTTCTATTTTCGCACAAAAAACCTGACATCCTATGTCATATTATAAATACTCTTTTTGATTCCATAAAAAAGCGAATACCAGCAGCGCCAGCCCTACGATCACCAGACAGGCACTGTAACACCAGAAATAAGAGTACCGCGCCGGTACGCCGCCCAGAACCGCGGCTATCCTCTGGGCCACCTCTGTCAGCACATTCGGCATGCCATTCATGCGCATATACTCCTCTTCCCGTCCCAGGCTTATCATACTGTCGTAGACCAATGCCTCCTCGACCCCGGAATTAATCAGGTTACTCGGAAATCATAACTGTTGAGCAGTATAAATTCTACATCCTGCTGAAAATGGACATAAAAAAGCAGTTCAACCCCTGCTCGAATTTCGGTTAAACCGCTTTTGAAATTACTATGTTCTTTTTAGATTGTCTAAAAAGAGCGCAATAATCCCGTTTCTGATATATATTCTGTCCCTGAATATCTCTATGGGCAGGGGCGGCATCTCCCCAGAAAACCAGAGACGGCACCCCGCATAATTCCGAGAGACGGAACATTCCATAAATCGTTCCCCTCCTGCCTCTTCCCACAATAAAAAGCGAGACATACCGGGCTTACCCTGCGCGAATATCTGCTGGAGCGAAAATTGCAAACGCCAAAACGCTTCTAAAAAACGGTGCCTGCGTAGCCGAGGCATGTTTCGCCCCGGTTTTAACAACTACGACAATTTTATCCGCAGCTTTAAGAAGAAAGAGGGAATATCCCACAATCCTACTGCTGCTGCAAAAATTAATTACTTTCAGGCAGTTTGAACTTGGCGATCAGGGAGTCCAGAGTGGCCGCCTGGGCAGACAATTCCTGGCTGGTTGCGGAAGATTCTTCTGCCAGAGCCGCATTAGTTTGAATGACATCGGAAATCTGATTGACCCCAATCTCCGCTTCCTTCATAGTGACAGCCTGGCTCTTGGAGACAATGCTCACATCCTTGGAGGAAAGTGCCACTGTTCTGATTCCATCCACCACTATCTCAATGGAAGCCGCAGCACGGCCTGCCACTTGGTTACCATTTTCAACTTCCTGCATGGTTCCCTCAATTAAAGCTCTGGTATCCACAGCGGATTTACTGCTTTGTTCCGCAAGCTGCCTAATCTGATCCGCTACCACGGAGAAGCCTCTTCCCGCTTCCCCTGCCCTTGCCGCCTCTATGGAAGCATTCAGGGAAAGCAGATTCGTCTGGGAAGCAATGCTCTCAATCTCGGAAATAATATTGCCGATCTTTTTTGAAGTTTCATTGATACGATTCATGGCCTCAACCATTTCCTTCATATCCGCACTGCTCTCACCTGCCACATCCGCATATTTCTGGGACAGGTTATATGCCTCCTGGGCAGAAGCTGCTGCTTTCTCTGCGGCGTCGGTAATCGTAGTGATTGTAGCCTGGAGTTCTTCCACTGCGCCGGCCTGCTCTGTGGCGCCCTCAGCAAGGCTTACAGCGGTCTCTGCCAGATGGCCGGATCCTTCGGTAACCTGTACGGAAGACTCCTCTATAGAACGCATGGTGTCCACCAGACGATGCTTTAACTTGCTTGATGCCTCATACAACTGCCGGAAATCGCCTATGTATCGGGATTTGTCCCTGGACTTTACCGTAAAGTCGGCATCCGCCATCTGGCCCAAAGTATATTCCATATCAGAAATAATAAAGTCAAGAGACTCCGCCATGTCTTTCGCCACATTGATCATATCCGCCACTTCATCCTCGGTATCCGCATCCGGAAAAGGTGTATATAAATCTCCTTTGGCAAAATTCTCCAATCTATCTCCCAGCAGTACCAAAGGTTTGGAAATCCCTGCCGCAATGCTTTTGCCCAACCGGATGGAAAACGTCAATGCTATAGTGATTACCACTGCAATCAGCACCACCAGTACGACACATACCACCAACATGATGGCAGACATACTGTTACCATGATCTACTTTCACTTCCATAATGGCAATCAGTTGGTCATTGATCTCCTCGAACATGGGCATTAATTCCGTCAATGCTCTCTCCTGCGCCTGGGCTTCCCGCTCCGCATCTATGACCGCTCCCAACTCCAATATCTCATTTTCCAATTTCCAATAAGCATCCAACTTACTGGAGATATTTCTGTAGATATCCTGATTTTCCTTGGTTACCATGAAGTGCTCCAGATCCGCAAAACTCCGGGTAAACTCTTCCACATACTCATCATGCGCACTGCGTAGATTCTCCACGGCATCGATGTCATCATACCCGATACATCCGCGTAATGCGGACCTGGCTTCAGCAAAATATGTCATAGCCTTACCCACATCCCCTTGAGCAAAGCCATAATTTTTCAGTGCTGACGCATACACCAGAGCCACCGCAATCAATACTATCAGTACCACCACTGCAACTGCTGCCGGAATGCAGGACGCCATCAGAAAGGCATGTGATAATCTCTCTTTGATTCGATACTTATTCAGCTTTTTTGACATTACTTCCTCCTTATACCCTCTTTTCAGGACAGCGGAACGTATCCATCCTTCCACATCGGCTGCATTGGTGCATCTTCCTCCACAGATACGCAGCCTCGGTGCGTATGATATGGTTCATACACGCATCCGTGTCCAAGGACGGATCCGCCCCTTTTAAATCTTATTCTCCATAGCATCCGGATCCTGGGCGAACTGGATGGCCAATTCCCGGTCAATCCTACCCTCAAAATACAGCTGGGATATGGCCTCGTCCATGGTGATCATGCCCATCTTGCGATTGGTCTGCATAACGGATGCTAACTGGTGGGACTTACCCTCTCGGATCAGATTGCGCACCGCATGATTGGCATGCATGACCTCAAAAGCCGCCACACGCCCCCGACCGTCTGCCGTAGGGATCAGCTGCTGGGAGATAACCGCCTCCAGCACATTGGCCAGCTGCACCCGAATCTGCTGCTGCTGGTGAGGCGGGAACACGTCAATCACACGATCCACCGTGCTGGCAGCGCCGATAGTATGTAAGGTGGACAGCACCAGATGGCCTGTCTCCGCCGCGGTAATAGCCACACTGATGGTCTCAAAATCACGCATCTCGCCCACCAGGATCACATCCGGGTCCTCACGCAGAGCCGCCCGCAGAGCATTGGCATATGTCTCGGAGTCCAAACCGATCTCCCTCTGGTTGACCATAGACATCTTGTGCTGATGCAGATACTCGATGGGATCCTCCAAAGTGATCACATGGGCATCCCTGTTATTGTTGATCTTGTCTATGATGGCAGCCAGAGTGGTGGATTTACCGCTGCCGGTAGGCCCCGTCACCAGAACCAGTCCTCTCTTTCTCTGGTACAGATCCACCACGGACACGGGCACACCCAGTTCCTCCGGGGACGGCACTTTCGTGCCCACCAGACGGAAAGCCATGGCCACGGATCCTCTCTGCTTATAGGCGTTGACCCTGTAACGTCCCACATTGGGAATGGAGAAGGACATATCGTACTCTCCCCTCTCCTCGAACCGATCCCTCTGCACCTCCGTCATGATGGACAACAGTACATCCAAGGTATCCGCAGGCAGCATTCTGGGGTAATTCATGGTGATCAGATTGCCGTTCACCCGCATCTTGGGCGGTATGCCCACGGTCAGATGCACGTCCGATGCGCCTGCCTCCTTGGCAGCTGACAATATTTCTTCGATTGTTGGCATGTGTTTTCTCCCTTTTTTCTATTAAAAGTTCCACATGTTTCCTCCCAGCACACATTCTGGAGAATAGTGTCGGGCCGCTTTGGCGTCCGGATATTATTCCGTGTACCGGAAGGAAGCATGCTGTTTTCGTTCCGCATGTTTCGCTGCAAATTTCCAACACCTTCATTGTACATGAAAAAGCGCAGGAAGGCAAGCATCTATTGCACTGGCCGGAAACCGTCTTTCAGCCCTTCCCCACGCAGTTCAATCTCCGGCTGGGTGGGCGCGGCGGGAAAATAATCATAGCCCGCCCGATCTCCCATGGCCGGGGCATAGAATGTGATGCCGCCCAGTTCGTAGGAAACCACTTCATAACTGCCATAATCCTGCTGCCATATATAGGCGTCAACCAGATAATTGCCGCGGATGTAGTCGCCCATCATAACCAGCTTATAGCCTCCATACAAACAAATCAGAGCATACAGGATCCGCTGCCTGCGCAGCTTCTGCAGGATCACTCCTGCCATCAGCAGATCCACCAGCAGCACATAAGCATAGCCGTACCGCAGGATCGGCGCGCTGTATTGCCAGAATGCATAGGAACTAATCACGGTGGCCAGCACCAGCAGAACATCCAGGTTTTCTTTCCTCTTTTTTACCAGACTGAAAACAGCATATATCACAAACAGCAGGATACACGCCAAATCCCCCAGGATAAGCAATTTCTCCATGCCGGACAGTGTAGTGGAGAACCAGCCGGGAAACCACTGGTGCATGGGCAGATCCACCAGCCGGGCATCATAAAGCGCCCGCCCCCAGGTCTTGATCTGCGCCGCGTCCACCGCGATGGGGCCGGCGGGCATCTTCCAGTCCACCGAAAACAGATCCAGCGCCGGGAACGGATACAGGAGCCACCCGGAAATCACCACGGTCCGCGCCATCCAGGGCAGACACACCAACAGTCCCAGCCCCAGATACAACAGAATTTCCCGCCATCTCTTCCCTCGTATCAGCGATACCGCCGGTTTGATGACCAACAGCAAAATCAACCCCGCCGTCAGCTTCAGCGTCAGGGCATAGACTCCCGCCACACACAGAAGCCCGTAGGGAACCAGTTTCTCCCCGGCGGCACTGCTGTCACGCTCCAGACACAGCAGCCATTTGATAACAATAAAGAACAGGGTACACATGATCAAATAATCCGAACTGGGCGCCGTCACCTCGTCCCAGATCGTAACCAGATAATAGACCGCGCCGATCATGGCATAGTCCGCCAGCCGTAGTTTTTTCTCCTTCCAGGTGCGTCCCAGTTCCAATGCGGTGGCGCTGAGCAGCAGGGCAAAGAAACCGCTGGCTGTGTGCAGGGATCTGCCCAGCAGCCACTTCATGCTGTACAGGGCATTCACGGCAAAAGCAGCGCTATTGTAGGCAAAGCGCTCATGCAGATTGCCCAGCCCCGGCACCACGCCGTATTCCTCCATCCAACGGATGCTCTGGGCATGATATAAATCGGAGTCATAGGCCATATATCCTCTGGAGGAAAAATAAGCCCACAGCAGAAAGAGAATGGGAAGCAGCACTTTTTTTATCCTGGATGTCTCCCGCCACCAGTCCCCCAGGCTCCTCCGGATCTGCCTGTGCAGCAGAAACAGCACCACAGCGCACACTGCCAGGAGTATCCCGTTGGCAACGGCTCCCACCTTGTAAAGAAGACTGAAAAGCTCCGCATATACCGTCACCGCCACCAGGCCGGCCATCAGAACACTGTCCATTCCTCGTATACGGTAATGCAGTTTCTTCTCCACCAGGTACGCGATACCATGCCCGACGCAAAATGTGGTCAATATAACATATATCCAGTTCAGTCCTACACTCAGCATATTGTGTCTCCCCTCAATGATTAGCGTCTCTTTTCTATATGCCCAGCCAGTTTTTTATCGGATTGACCTGCCTGGCCTGCTCCATAATCTCTCCTCGGTTCTCCCGCAGATAGCGCTCCAGCTTTGCCACCTCCGCTTCCGAAAATCCTTCCGCGTGATCCACCATCCCATCCGGCACAATGCCCTCGGCAATGTCTCTTCCACGGATAAAGGAAACTCTGGCAAATCGCTTTCCTTCCCTGTTTATAATTCCCGATACCAACATATTGACAGAATCCATATATCACTCCTCTTTTCAACTCTTATTCTCCGATCGCTTCAACATAGAGAATATTTCCCGCGTCATTTATATAAACTGTCGTGGCCATTTTCTGCGTATCCCTAATACCCGTCTGCAGAACAGCACCTGCGTTTTCAACACGCCTCCAACTCTCATCTCCGTTTATGCCATCAGGGGTAAAGCCCCATTCCATATCCTCGCTCTGGCTTTTGATTTCCACATCCCCCAATTCACCGCTGACATCATGATCGTAAAATGCGAAAAAATATATTCTGACCGTTGTCAAACCAATACCGCCCGAGGCCCGGCTGCACCATTCTATTTCCGATGTCTCCGGCAACCCTGGGAAGTGGTTGTAAATCGGTTCTGCTTCTGTATATATTGGCATACTTTCGTTCATTCTGGATCTTTCCGCTACAAACGCCGACACTCCCACTGCCGCAAAGAATATCCATATTGCTGCCGCCACCCCCAGCAATACTCCGAAAACTTTTTTCAACATCAGCCCTTACCTCAATGCGTAAGAAATGCTGCTATAAGCATCAGCAACCATACGGTAATGGTTTCGCCTATGGCAAAATAAATCTGTTTATTTATAACCGCCTTCTTTGTCGCTTCTTCCAGCCTTGCGCGCTCAGTCTCATCATCCGTATGAATCTCATCCTGCTCCATACTGGTAAGGAAAGAAAGTGAGGGCAGGAAGAAGCAATAGTCCGATTTTTGAACCATACTGCCCGTTTCTCACATGCACAAGACGATTGTTTGAAATCACCCAGGGAATTACGTTCCACATGATTAATCCGCCTATTATTCCAACTGCTATGATGATATTTCTTGCTCATTTAAGAGCTTTAATGATCGCCTGTTCATGATATCCTTCTCTAGTCTTATAATATTTTTAATCCTATTATATATGCTTTCCGCATCACATACAAGAAAATCATAAAAACTTCCGCAATAATTATGCAGCTCCCTCATTCAAAAAACGGGACAGAGCCAAATCAGCCTATTGTGGCTTAATCGGCTCTATCCCATTTTATAATACTTCCCCCTGTCCGCATAGCACGATTGCAAAACTTTCTTTAAACAGCAATGCCATTGCCCCAAAAGAGCCATTTGCAATAATCGTGTATACCCTGATGATCGCCTTGCATACGCCCAGGTGGCAAGAAACCATGAAGAAATAAACTTACTGTTCGACTGAAAAAACAGTGAATTCATTTTGCACAGTTCCTAAAAACCATCTGGACGCAAGGATTTAAGCTGATATGCTTCTTACCTCGCCCATACACGTTGATATTATTATAATCCAAAAGCAGCAGTTTTGTCAATGTAAGAACAATAGGACTTTCTGTCTGCTTTTGTCGGATAGGCAAAAAGGCCGGTGCGGATGCACCGGTCCAAAGGCGGGTTTGGGGTGGCAACCCCAACAAGTAGCGGACCAGAGGAACAAATGAGCGGAGCGGAATTTGGGCCACGGGTCGATACTTGCTCTCACGTTACAGGAAGTGCCAATAAACTGGAAGGTGGTCTATTCTTCCTTGTCCGGTTTGAATACCTTCAAATAGGCGGGACGGCCCTCCGCCTCCTCGCCATAGACATACAGCGTATTGGCCTCCGTATCAAGACAGGTGTGACAGAAGCGCCCGCCAGGGAAAGGATATGGCTCACACAGCCGCCGGAAGTCTACACTGCCACCGAGCAGAACCTTTTGTATTTCAGCGGGGTCATCAATCTCGTCCGGGTTGGCCTCTTCCTCCAGATTTGTAAGCATAATGTACAGAAGGAAAGACTGGACGGAATCGGAAAATGGAGCCCAGCTGTACATATCGTCCTGGTCGTTGTAGTACACCGGCGGGTTGGGCTGAGTCAAATCTTCCGCTTTGATGCCTGCGTACCAACAGCCCTGATTTTCGCACCAAAACAGCAGATAGTTGCCTGTAACCTCGCCCCACCGCTCCCGGGACAGGGCGCGTATCTTCGCCAGCTCCGGGTAGTCCTCTTCTCCCGGCTTGCTGAAAGTCTCCAAGTCCTCGTCAATGTGATCGTAAGAGAAGGTTAGACAATTCCTTCTTCATGTCATCAATCCCATTCAGACCGATGGCTGGCGCAGGGGCACTGTAGATCGCTGGCATTATGGGAAAACTGGAATCCCTCATTACAACCATTACCGGGATCGGTAATGTCACGGGCGCTGCCATTATCAGTGAGATAGGTGACATCTCTAAATTTGACAGTCCCAGAAAACTGGTGGCCTTTGCCGGACTTGATGCCACAGTCACGCAATCCGGAGAATTTGAAGCAGCCCACAATGTAATGAGCAAACGCGGATCACCATACCTGCGGAAAGCCATTTTTCAAGCCGCCCTGGTCGCCGCCTTTAAACACCCTGTATTAAGTGCCTATTGCCAGAAAAAGAAGGCGGAAGGCAAACATCATTTAACCTGCATCGGCACTGTGGCAAGAAAAATGTGCAACATTATTTATGCTGTTGTGAAAAACAATCAGCCTTATGTTCCAAAGGCTTAAATCCTTTTCCCTTTCCAGCCTGCCTGAC
>ERZ779637.673-NODE-673-length-20007-cov-18.480804_pt1 | contig 20007 bp, 24 predicted proteins | sample MGYA00514196_ERZ779637 | MGnify/ENA primary metagenome ERZ779637 (study PRJEB29562, sample SAMEA4376700) | mouse gut metagenome | isolation source: Cecum | study: EMG produced TPA metagenomics assembly of the A DSS colitis mouse model was used to assess the...
AGACAGCAGGTGCCGTATTGTCGGCGTAAGAGTCCGCCTGCCGAGGAGAGAAGAGCTATCATTGATGTTTATTGCCCTCCCTGTCTTTGCGGGGAGGGTTTTTTGGTGTGTCCGACGGACACACGCTCCTTAATCGGCACTAAAATCTATAAGGAGGTAATGTAATGGCAAAGGTGGAATTGAAGAAACCGATCGTGGATGAGATCGCCGCTGCCGTGAAAGACGCGCAGTCAGTCGTTCTGGTTGATTACCGCGGACTTACGGTGGAACAGGACACACAGCTTCGTAAACAGCTGCGTGAGGCCGGAATCACCTACAAGGTTTACAAGAACACAATGATGAATTTTGCATTCAAGGGCACGGACTGCGAAGCGCTTCTCCCTTATCTGGAAGGCCCCAGCGCGGTTGCCATCTCTACAGAGGACGCTACGGCTCCCGCGAGAGTGTTATGCAAATTCTCTAAGACGGCAGACGCCCTTGAAGTGAAGGGCGGCATCGTGGAAGGCATCGCTTATGATGCGGATGGCATCAAGGAAGTTGCGAAGATTCCTTCCAGAGAAGAGCTGCTGTCCAAGCTGCTTGGCAGCATCCAGTCTCCGATCACCAACTTCGCACGCGTGATGAATCAGTTGGCGGAGAAAGGCGGTGCATCCGGGTGCGAAGCGCCTGCGGCTGAAGAAGCGCCCGCTGAGGCAGATGCCGCTCCCGCAGCAGAGGAAGCGCCCGCCGAGGCAGAAGCTGCACCTGTAGAAGAAGCAGCGCCTGCGGAAGAAGCACCTGCGGCAGAATAACCGGTTTAAACGCTGCGCGTTAAAACCCGAGCCTGCTAAAGCAGTCTCGAAACGTAAATAATGAATGAAAATATGGAGGAAAACAATCATGGCAAAATTATCTGTTGAAGAAATCCTTAGCGCGATTGATGAGATGACAGTATTGGAATTGAATGATCTGGTAAAGGCATGTGAGGAGAAATACGGTGTATCCGCAGCAGCGGGCGTTGTAGTTGCGGCAGCAGGCGGCGACGCAGGCGCAGCAGCGGAGGAGAAGACCGAGTTCGACGTTGAGCTGACAGAGGTTGGTCCTAATAAGGTTAAGGTTATCAAGGTGGTTCGTGAGGCTACAGGTCTTGGCCTGAAGGAGGCGAAGGATCTCGTTGACTCCGCTCCGAAGGTACTCAAAGAGGCTGCTTCCAAGGAGGAGGCTGACGACATCAAGGCTAAGCTTGAGGCAGAGGGCGCTAAGGTTACCCTTAAGTAATCAACCGGCATATCTTGAAGAGAGAGACCGTTCACATGTTTTCGTAAAAGCATGTGGACGGTTTTGCTATAAAATAATTCTTAAGAAATTTCTCGCTAATTTGCAACAATAAAATCAAGATTTAAATATCTTTGTGAAAAGTAAACAAAAAAATAGGCTGTACATGACCCGGATGCGGTCTGTTACAGCCTGTTTTTTTATGCAATTTTTCTTCTTGTACTATCAAAAAGCAAATTTATACATGAGAAATAATGATACTTTTATGTATCACTTTTAGCTAAAATATTATGCAACAGCTCAAAAATATTTATATTGCAAGCTGCATCTTATAAAGATTACTGGAAAGACCGCCAAAAATTTTGCGAGGATAGTTATTGATCCAAGACTCTACCGCAGCAACCTGCGCAGGCTTCACAGTATCAAAATTAGTCCCTTTTGGAAAAAAACGGCGAATCATACGGTTTATATTCTCATTAGTGCCTCGTTCATATGAGGAATACGGGTGGCAGTAATAAACGGTTGTCCGTGGCTGCTTCGTGGCTATACTCTTTTCAATCCCTTTTGCATCTAAAAATTCAACGCCATTATCACAAGTGATTGTTTTAAATTTTTCCCGGAATACCTTGCTTCCGTACTTCTTTTCAAGACGATTAAGGGCACGGACTACCGTGCAGGATTTCTTATTGCGGATTTTCATAATAATTTCTTCCCGGGACATGCGTTCTGACAGAACCAGCAGACAGGAAAGACCTGTGTTTTGTGCGCTGACAACAGTGTCCATCTCCCAATGCCCGTACTGGTCCCGATCAAGTACGTTTTTCGGACGTTCCTCTATAGAGCGACCTTTGCGGTTATTTAATGAAACCGTGGACTTTTCCTCTTTTTTCTTTTTCTTTCCGGGCTTTTTATAAGGCAGATCGGCGTTACTGACATTCAAGAACAAACCCATATCGAGATAATTGTAAATTGTTTTGGGGCAGAGTGTTGTACTAAACTGCAATCCTTCATTCTCAGCGTGTCTGATCAGAGCCTCCGGGGAATACTTTTTCTCCCGTATCATAGTTTCTATGTATGCCGCAAGCTGGTGATCGGCTCCAATCTTTAAGTTACGTCCCCGGTTTGACGTAGACCGCTCATACATCATCTGGGCATAGTCTGCTTTATAAACGTAATGTTCAGCCAGAAGGGAATCAAGCTGCTTCACTGTGCCCCGCTCGATCTCTTTGTAAAGCGTATTATACTTGATGCCGAGGACTTTCGCGATCCGTGGCTTAGTATATTTTTCCTTAAGGAGCAGCTCTATTTCGTATCTCTGCCGCTCTGTGATGTAGTTTCCCATGGAAATCCCCCTTTTTTTCCCATGGTGTCATAAAAAAATCATGTCATAAAGGGTAAAATAAACGCTGCGCGCCCTTTACAACATGCTTTTTTTATGCGGCTCCGATATACATTTATCAAAACAGGAATACGCAAGGTTTTTGCCCGCCGCAGGCACAAAGCCCTACCCAATTACCCTGATACTATAGTCCGGGAGGGAAGGAGCTGTGGCAAAGAAAAATACATTGTGGCGAAGAAAGGAGCTCTTGGGGAACCTACAGTTCCCCGCCGCCAGCATCCCCTTTGTCTGCCGCACTCCGAATACGACCACATGGACAAAAATAATTTATCAAACAACAAAATTTCCCGAATACATAACACTATTGTAAAAATGTACAGTGGTCGTATTGCTCCGTTTGCCCGTGTTCATCAGATGTCACCATCTCACTTAATCCATCTTAATTTTGTTTTGTTTTACAAAAACGCTTGCAGAAGAGAATACCAAAGCAGACTATACAATACAACCGCTGCCTTTCAGGCGGGCAAAAACCTTGCGGAAACCTGTATATTCATAAAAAAAGAAAGACTGCATCAAATAATCTTTCTTTTTTTACACACGTATTTTCACTTTTACAACTAATCCGGCAACGACTCATCCTTAGCCTGCAGAAGACGGAAAAAATATTCGTTTTTATCTTTATATATCAGTTCACACCATACATTCCCGCCCACAAGTTTTCCATTTTTATCAAATACATAAAATACGACATTCTCATTTAATGCGTCGCAATTGCGGACAACATTCTGCCGAACAATTCCTCGTGTTTCATCATACCGCTTCTTGTCAAAATACTTCTTCTCCTCTAGTTGCGTTGACGCAACTAGAGCACTACCATTTTTCAGATTCTTTTTTAATTCCCGTATCTGCCTAACAGTCATATCAGGAGTAACCTTCTTTCTGTCCTCTTCCGAAAGTGGCAGCATCTCACAAAGCTGAGTATAAGAATAATTCTCCCAACGCTCTGATAAGTCCATCGCACAGCCAATACTTTTACACCCAGCACCAACTTTCACATCATGGGATGCATTAAACTGCAAATACACATTAATACATCTTGAAACCGCACCCTTATCAAGCCCAAGGTTCACATCGCAAAATTCCTCAAGCGTCAAGTACCCGAAATCCTTATAATATTCATGCATCTTAAATTCCTGCAGGTGGAACCCAAGCCGAATATAATATTTCCGAATATCCGTCAGATCAGTATACAGATATTTCAAAGAACCGTAAGCTTCAGCACGGGGATCACCATCAAAAGTAAAATCACCAAGTACCACATCAATATCAGAATCTTTTGTCATAAGACTTGCAGTCTTCATATTTTCCCTCCATTTCATATGTAATACAAAAGTTCTGCAGTATTTTTGTATTACAAAAGACGTATGCTATATAATATCATCCAAATGACCTGTCAGTCTGGCATGATCAAGCACTAAGTTTTCCAGTCTGTCCGAAAAGTGCTTACCTTCTATCTGCATGATATAAGCATAAATATCCTTGTCCATGCGGACTGATTTTTGTATTTCCCGGTTAAAATAACAAAAACCAACCCCACATACAAGTTTCCTTTTCATATCCTTTATCCTCCCTTATGATCAAAATGGCAGCGGCAGAGACATCAGCAGCCCTAACAGCTTATCAAGAAGATACTTCTTAGCAAGCATGAGCACCAACACGATCAAGATGCAGTTTACCCAGATAAGGAACATATTCAGTATCGTATCAAGCGGGAAAAACCAGTTGAGATACACAAAAAAAGTCGTATCCATACCATCCATATATTCCGGGAAAGGGCTGTCCGGGAAAAGGCCAAAAATCTTAAGCAAAAGTATTTTTATCAAGTTAACCAACGATATCACCCCACATTCCAATTACCTTAAAGGTAAGGTTAAACAGGCACACCATGAATATGATCGTAAAAAACGACCTGCTGAACCGGGAAAGAGGGTCAAAGGGTGCCATGTCTATGACAATATATTCTTCTATGCCATAACGTTCTATGACGATAGGCAGACGGAACACGGGCGCCTCCCGCATCTCCGCAGGCTCCCTTGACCCGCCGCCTCCGCCATGCTCCACACCGACAAATGAAGAACCCGGACGGGACGCCCCGCCACCGCCGGGCGGGTTGGGTTCCCCGTCAGTAGCCCTGCCACCGCCATGCTCCCCGGAATAAAGCGATACGCTGGACGTATCATCGAGATACAAAGCTGCTTCAGCTTCAGGCGGCGCAGGTGCGATCCTGGATAAAAAGATACGCAGGTCGTTTGGGATCGAAAACGGAAACTTAGTCTTTACCACTTCCGAGATCTCAGAAAACGCATCCATGACCTCACCAAGAAAAGAATCTGATTTTTGCTCAAATTCCTGCTCGGACATGTTCGCAAGCTGTCCCTTGATATCATCCAGATCGCCAGTTATTTCTGACAGATATTTTTTTAGCATAACGTTAAGCTCATCTAACTTAGCAAGTACAGCATCCAGACTTTCCTGCAAGATGTTCCCTCCCGTTCCTGCCAATCCGCCGGAAATCTTGTCAAATATCTGAGAAACCTTTTCATATATCTTAGAAAGCCAGCCATTTGTCGTACTCAGATCAATATCAACTGTCACATCACCGCCGCCACCGCCAGAGCCGCCGCCCGTCAGCTTAAGCCACTCTAATAATTCTTTTAACTTTTCTTCTAAACTTTCGTTTGATGCTTCCAATTCCGCTATCTTATCCCGTAGTGCATCCAAACTGGATGTAAGTACCGTGATATCGCCACCGTTATATTCTCCCGTATAGCTGGGTGTCTCACAAGACGACGTACCTACAGAGTAATTTTCCGCATGGGAATAATCACCGCTGTAGAAAGCCTCTTTCATCATGTCAAAACTTGTATAAACTGGTATTGTGCTAGAATTGAATGATATGAAATAAGGGTCATTGACACCCGGTCCACCAATGTTTTGAAACCAAAAACCATCTATAGGGTTTTTAGCAACCCCGTTTGTATACATTACGGTAGAAGGCTTTTGAGGAAACATATCCATGTACCTGTTAACTAAAATAATACCGTCATTAGCAGCATCCGGGTTCCCACCATAATAAAACATAAAACCACCAAAACCAGTGCGCGTATCATCCGGGCTAAAAGTATTTAAACCCCAACTTCCATATTTATATTCTGTAGTGCCAGGTACTAATAAAAAGGCTACGGGATAATAGCTTTCAAAGCCACTTACATGACTTTCATATGTAGTTTTATCTCGTTCTCTCAGGTAATATTCCGAACTACCGTAAATATAGCGCATATTTTGCTCGTCATAATCCAGTGTACCGTCAAACTTTTCCCCGTTGTCTTCCTTGTATTCCTTATAGGCTTGCAAGACGAGGTTTACAAAGTCGGCGGAGATTGTTGTGGTACCATTTTCTTCGTCCTGAGTGACGTAATCGTATAAATCAAAACCAGTACCTGCTAATTTTTCTATATAGGGAATAATCAAAGGAGCCATAGCACCACCTGTTTGCGCTACAGCCCATATTCCAGCCGCCGCACATGCAATTTCAACAGCATCTTTTAATAAATCTTCATAAGTAGTTTCTGCATAAACAGGCACTTGATACGACATAAACAAACAGGATGTAAAAAGAAGTGTACAACATAAATATATGACTATACGTTTAAACATCACGTTTTTAAATACTTTCATAGGAATACCCCCAATAAAAAACACCGAGCGGCTTTTACCGTTCGGTGTCTGTGTTTAGTTTAGAAAATTGTTTCAGGTAGTAGTTTTCTTGCTGTAATAGTTTTACGTCATTCTTTAGGCGTTCGTGGTCATCAAGCAGTGCTCTATATTTTTTTTGAGTTTTACCCCAATCATATGCGAACCAAAACATCATAAAGATAAGACATAAAACCGCAATACCTAATCTTTCCATACAATCCCCCCTTTTTATGCTATACTTACTTCCTGCTTTTGCCTACAAGCTTTACGATCAGCACGATAATCAATACGACAACTGCTACCGGTATCAATAAAACGCCAAGAGCAGAAGCCAGAGAAGTAAGTACCAAGACATAACCGAGCAAAAATTTTAATAAAGGAACTATCACAAATATCAGTAACAGTATACCAATAATTGTGTAGATAACTCCCTTTTTCATAATTTTCACCCCCTCTACAAGGGAAATTATACCATTTTCCGACGGTTTTTGTAAATATTCAGTTTTTTATATCCTCAAAAGGCTCCGGACAAAGATCAGTGCCATACAGGGCGCAGTCTCCACATCCCTTCCGCATCCAGCAGTCTTCACAACTCCTGATCACATCTGCACCATACTCCGCATATGTGTCCGCATTGGCGACCGGGCAGGAGCCGTCTACACAGGCAACACCCACATATTCCCCACATATCTTATCTGTTTTACTCAAACGTCCACCTCCCCGGCTGCCATTCTTCGCCCAGCCACTCACAGAAAACGTTGGCTGCATGATATTTCCCACAGCCACGCCCTTCACCGCATACATGCATGTCGTTATTACAATGCTTGCACACGATCACAGCATCAGTGGCAAAGAAATTTGCAAGTTCCACATCCGACATGCTCCTGATCATGTCACCATTAGTTATCTTAGGCTGCTTATTCTTCTACGCCCGGTTCATCTGCCTTGCACGTCTGCACATTTTTTTGACCTCCTCACTGGAAAAACTCCTCAGATATTAAAAATATGGATTCCATGCAAGCGGCACTGTTAAAGCTTCCTGCAGTTCATAATAAAGGCTGTAGTCTGCCCCACCGCCATACCGCATGATATATCCGCAGCAGTCACAGGTCATATCCCCGGTCTGCATGTCTTCCCCCATATCGCCCCCGCATAAAGGACAGGTAACTCCGTTCATGACCGCTTCCCCCTTCTCTGTAAGAACATCCCATAATCTTTAGGGCTGATGACATCCTCCTTCTCGCGTTTGTATGCATGATAGCCTTTACGCCCGCATCTTATGTTCTTCTCTCTTGTATAGGGAGTCGAAATATCTTTACCCATATCTATCCCTTCCCTTCATACGGTTTTCCCGTCATGTCCGCCCGGATCGCCTGATAGATCGTCTCAGCGTTCTTTAAAACGTTACAGCTGTAGACCAAGTCATCATTGATGTAAACCCCGTACGTGACAGGTACAGCCGATACGGAAAGCTCCGTGCAGGTATTTACCTGTGTACTGAGGACCGTGATAGCCTCATTGGCATCCACCAGATCAAGACCGTTATATTCATCCACTTTCCCCATGCCGTTTCCCTCCCTTCTTAAGGATCATCCCAATCCAGACAGTTACCGTGCTGACCAGCCAGACCAGAAAGTGGGCAGCCAGCAATAACAGTGCTGCCATTGCGGTCTCTGCAAGATACAGGACCATAAATTCCACCTTGAACATCCTTCCACCTCAAAATAAAGCCGTGCCGCCGGAATGCATCCGGTCACATCCTTTCTGCCTACAGGTCAAGCTCCATCTACCCGCTGCTGTCTCCAGCCTTTTTTTCATCTTTCCCGCCGTCCTTTTCCTTCTTTCCGTCCTGATCCATCCAAGGAAGGGGTTCCTTATCTGGATCGACCTTCACCCAGTTGTCTTCCGGAATATAACTGTACAGGAAATCATGGACGGTAGGGAAGGAGAGTACCCCGTCTCTGTTAAAGACCTTCACGCCGTCGATCCGGCGCAGGAATGCTTTCCATGTCTCTTCATAATTGCGCTGGATATCGACATACTGTTCTTTTAGTGAAATGTTGCTGATGATGAATGCCTTGGTAAAACATGCCGTCTTATTGTTGTAGCGACAAGGAAGGTCGAGCGGGTAACCGTCAAGGAAGTTGAGCATGTCCTGTATCTTAAGGGAACTGCGGAACTCGTCAAAGACCATGATGTCCTGTCCCTTGTAGTTGTCGAAAGGGTGCTGGTAATCAGTCACCCGGTAGACGTTCTCATACCCGAAGGTCTCCATCACTGTCCGGGTCTTACCCCTGCCTGTCTGCCCGTACCAGTATTCCGTCCTTACCTCCCGGAATCTGTTTTTAAATTCTTCCTGCCGGAGCACCTGCCTGCAGGTGTCGATCTCGTCCAGTTTCAGCATGTAGCCGGGGTTGCTTTCCAGTATCTCGAAGTTGCTCATGCCGTCCTTGATCATCCCGTAAAGCTCGCTTAAATCCGTGCGCTTCCCCTGCTCCTCCCTGGGGCACTCGCCGTTCTCCTCGAAGGTATTGGGAAGATTCGTCTCTTCCTTGTCAGTACCCCGGTGCTTCCCCTCCTTGCGTATGTAGTCCCGATTTTCCTGCGTCGTCCCACGGCAGTAATCAATGTGGGCGATCGGGAACTTGTTTTTTATCATGGAGAACCGCATGGTGTTCTTGCGGAAGATGAACAAGTGCGTGTGGTAGGTGCCTTCCTTCCCGACCTCGTCGCACATGCACCAGTAGGTCACGTCCTTGATGGTGGAGAGGGCAGCCTTGATATTGTCATGGTCAAACCCGTATTTCTCAGGATTATTGAAAGTCAGCAGCCACTTGCGTGACTGTACGTTGTTTTCCATTCCCTTTTCCCCCGTTTCAAAAGATGTTTCAGCATGTTTCAACATGTCTGATTTTCTGAAAGCCGCATGAAGACTGGATTTAATAGTCCATGTTTCATGTTTCAGAAGTTCCCTAGGGTAATACTAGCCCTAGGGAACTTCTGCGCGCCCTTGACAGCATGAACCCGCGCATTATCCTTGGAGAGCCTGAGGGCGGCGGCATGCCGCCACCCTCAGCCAAGGCTAAACCATGCGCCCCTACTGTCAAGGGTAAATGCACGCGCAGCCTAAGTATTATATTCCCCGTTATGTCGCTACGGCGCCCTCCGGGTGGTTATCCACGGCGGCAAGAGCCGCCGCGGATTCCCGCCCGAAGGTCTTGTAGCTGTCATAAAAGTCATAATATTTCTGCTGACCGCTGAAATATTTTGCACGTATCTTTGCATTCGCTTTTTTCACGCCACGCATCCTCTTGACAGAAACAAAGCATTTCCCGCCATAAAGCAGACCCATGAGCCGCCCTTGCAGCTTGTAATTATTCACGCAGCGGTGGGTGTATTCATACTGCAGCACGTTCCTGATCTGCTTGTCAATGACAGTCTCGTCCTGCGAAATCAAGTAGACCTCATAACCATACTTTCGATGCTCACGGAAAAAGGAACACCACGAAAGACGGTCCTTACGGTTCCACGATCTGGGGTTGAAAAGGTCCTGACACTCGTCAAGCACCAGAAGGGTCTGTTTCTCTATGATCTGCCCCTTCCCGTTGCGTGCATGAAACTGCAGGGCATAGTTATAAAGCCCCTCAAGATACGGGTACTGCCCGGCAGGGGGCGGGACACGGCGGTTTCCCTGCATAGCCGGTTTATACGCGCTGGTCAGCCATTCGCTGTTCGGCACGTAGATGAATATGCCACGTCTGCCCGGATGTTTTTCATCAAAGCGGGCAAAAGAATCCTCGTTAATCTCAAAGTTGGCAATAACATTTTTGCCGTCCCGCAGCCACTTATCTATGATCATAGCCATGTGCAGGCTCTTCCCCGATCCGGGTGTGCCCGTGAAAAAATTGATCGCCATATGCTGCCTCCTTATGTATTACAAATTTTCTGCAGGTATTTTGTATTACAAAACTAAAACAAATCAATTCGGTCGCCGTTTCTGACAGAAGTCATCTCTTTTCGTAAAGCAGCAAAAGAAGATTCCAAATTTGCATACTGTTTTTCCAGTTTTTTCATCCGTTCCGCACGCAGCAGCATATCCCGGATCACAGAAATACCATAGTTAACATACAAGTCCGCGATCTGGTCTTCGCCGCTTATATCGTCAATCGCAGGATGAAATGTATAAACTGTATTGATCACAGAAAAAACATCTTCATCCAGATCAGATACATCAAGAACCGGACTCCCTTTTGAGACAAGCCGCAAATTAACCTTTTCAATAAATGTTTCCTTTGTCATGATTCTTCCCTCCTTACAGGTATCACATTTTCCCATTCCATACGTTTTCCTCCAATTCTTCTTTTCTATCTTTTCCGCTGCATGTCCTAATCTGGCTATCATGCCAGACAGATCACGTGCGGCAAGAGACACAAGACAGATAAAACGTTCATCCATTTCCGTCATTTTCCCCGTCCTCCCAGTTTTCCTCTTCTTCCCCCTCCGGGATTTCAAACCCTGCTACCTCATCAATCCAGAAACTGATACGCAGACAGAGTTCAAAAAACTTCGCGCGGAGATAAAAATACAGCCTGTCCAGTCTGTTCATAATGCCTTTTATATACCTTTCTTGAAATCATGCGGTAATGATGATATTATGTAGGCAGATACTTTACCGGGTACCAACCAATCAAAGTATCTGCCTTACCACAAGAACTAGGGAATTATCACGCCCTTTTGCCCGCCAGCAAAGGACATTCCCGCCAGAAAGGAGACCAACACATGGACGCCTCTACGTTATACAGCATGTACACAGAAGCAATGAGTGATGGAAAGCTGGAACTACTCAGGATGTTCCTGGACACCCTGATAAAGAATCCCCTGCTTGCCGCATTTGTCACTTTCCTTCTCCTCAAAGACCTCAAAAAAACAGTCACTGCATTCATAAAGTATTTTGTATGATCCCTTCCTGAATGACCCCGGACGCTGTGACACGCCCGGAACCCGTATATCTGACCCGGTTGCGTCAACGCAACTGATCAGGATGAACTACTAGGCGGCAATTGTGCGGAAGAAACCGACACCGAGCCGCACGGCAAGACGGATGCCCATGATTGCCAGACCCGCAGGGAGTGCAACCACGATCATGCCCGTCACGTCGTCCTTGATGGAATCAACAGCGTTAGAAAACGCAGTCTTCATAGCCTCAGTCAACATAGCTTCTTTCTCCTTTCCGGACACATCTGTCCTATGATCTTATATTCAATACGGTCAGACCTTTGAATATCCCATATCCAAGCAGATGCAGTATGGTGCAGAGCATAAAGCCCGGTATGAATGCACCCGTAAGCATCAGTTTCAAAAACTCAGTCAATGTATCCGATAACACCTTTTCATCCATGACAACTCCTATCCCGCACGCATACGGCTCCAGAATACATCTGCAAGCTTTACCCCACTTAAAAATGCGAGGAAAAAACAGGTTACTACAAGAAAAACAGATGTCTTATAAAACTGTGTCTGCGTGTCTGCCAGTGTCTTTTCCATAGATTCCATGTGCAGGATAGAAGTCTGGTAAAAGGATTCCTCCTGCGCATATATCCCGTTAAGGATGCCCTCCAGCGAGACAAGGTCTTCCTGTGTCACAGGAGGGGGCAGCTGTTCCTGTCCTTCCCCCTCCTCCTCGGTACCATCATCCGGCGTACTGGTTGAAAGGTACGCTTCATATGCATCCAGTGAATCAGTAGGGACATAACATCCGTTGGACGCCGCCGTCCAGCCGGAGCGTGCCTCTTCATCAATAAAATAGAAAAACACGTCCTCCCCGGGGAATGCATAGCATCCCGCTTCGGCAACGTAGTAATCACCCATGGAACCGAAAGACTGCCCGGCACCGATTTGGTCTAAGAAGTCGTCAATCCGTTCCTCTATATCCCCCGGTTCTTCCTGCTCAGGCGGGGCAGCCTCCACGCCCGTCTCCTCAGGTACCGCCATATCATCCGGCGCAGGGTCTTCCGTGTAACCCTCCTCTGGTATATAATCCATGTTTTCATCCATATCACTTCCTCCTGTTACGGATGCGGTTATAGATCATGAGACCAACGAACCCGATCCCAAGCAGCAGCCAGATCACGCCGCAGATGGTCCATAAAACTGTGCTAAGCTTCATCCTTCCACCTCCCACGTTTTTTCTGTTTCCCGGCAGTAACGCAGAAGGATCAGCAGGGAACACCCGACCACAATAGGGAAAGGATCGCCGTTGAGCGTACAGCCTTCTTTTTTCAAATCACTGACAGCTTTCCCAAGTTCATACTCCACACAGTGAGCCATGTCATCCGTATGGGTAAAATCCCCTGTATTGAAACTTAAGATACGGAAATCAGGCACAGCCTGTCCTGACATGGCAGCCCCGTCCGCCTTCTTTTCTTGTTCCTTCTCCGGGAGCGCATCCCGCCCGCCTTTTTTCAGACGGGGCAGGAGCTTTTTCTTTACCGCATAGAACCCAAGACACAGCAGGACAAGGACGGTCAGCGCATCCATCATGCACCTGCCTTGTTCTTGTCTTTGCTGTCTTTAGACTCGGCAGCCTTGTCCCCCGGGAACGGATTGCCAGCAGCAAGGGCAACAGGCTCAATATCCACGAGGGTAGCCTTGTCCTGATAGCCGGGTTCATAGATAAACCTGACCACGTCGCCGGGATGGACGTCAAAAGCAATGTTAGACCATTCCGACACGACAAGCTGACCTTCACAATCCGCAGTCTCAAGATCACGGGCACTGAAATCTTTCGTGCCGTAATAGTTGAAGCTGTTTTTCATCACGCCATTTTTATCCTTATACTGTCCTTTTCTCACACCAATGATAGTTACATAATTACTCATTCTCTTTTCCTCTCTTTCTTCTCATCTTTGTTTGTTTTAGCTCTCTATAATAACCGCCGCAGGCGGTGTATTATCCGCAGATATTAAAAAACAGTAAAGTCCTTTAAATAGGACTCTGACTGTGATATCCTGTAATAAAACACTGACCGGGGCACAAGGTTCCCGCCAACTCCCCGGTCAGATACAGAAAGGGGGTGTTTTTCATAGACGCCGTTTCCATCCTTAAAACAGCGTTTGAAGCAGTACCATGGTTCATTCCGCTGGTAATGCTCTGCGCCATCATGAAAAAGTAACAACCCATTTCCAACGTTAGGGGAAGGGGAACCTGCAGGCTCCCCTGTCTGGGAAAATGGTTTACCCATAAAAGATAAACCTATGTAAATGCAGGATATAAGGGTGTACTGTTATTCTTTCCTTAGCTCCCGGAGGAACGCAGTGTGTACATGACTCCCTTGGCTGTGACATGCCAGATGGTATACCAGCCCGTTCCTGCAGTTACGTCTTAAATATTTATAAAGTCTTGTTTATTGGACTCAATTTACCTGTGCAGTTTCTTTTCAATGTACCCTTTGATCAGGTCAAATAAAATGCTAGCCAGACCAGCCAAAAAACTAACAGATTCCCTAAAAAACCAGACCACCATGTTTCCTACAAAAGTGGCAGATATGACAAGCCCCACTATAAAACCAGAAATTTCCGCAATATCTGCAGGAGACAGTCCGGTGAGTTCACAAAGCCTCAGCATACCATTATCCTTCCTGCCCTGTCAGAACAATGAACAGTTCATCTTCCAGTGACATGCGTTCCCCAAAAAAAATATGCTTATATTCATAGGCAGCTTCTATATACCCCCAGAGAATGTAGTAACTGTTATACAGCCGGTCCATGTTACTACGCCGCTTCTCTAATTCTTTTGCTTCATCCAATGCCTTCTTAATACGCTGCATATCATCAAATGTATCTTTTGCAAACTTATTATTCTATCCGACAAACTCACGCAATAACATTTCCCATCCCCCTGTCTTCTAAAATATTTATAAAGTCCTGTTTATTGGACTTAGATATGATATACTGTAAAGCAAAAAACCTCTGCCGGGGAGACCGCCCACCAAGCACTCCCCCGGCATAGCCAGAAAGGAGGTGAAATCATGCTGTTATCAGATATAGATCCAATCCTGATCGAATGGATCGATTACTTTATCCCATTGTTTTCGAGAATCGCAAAATTACTCATTCTCGGTACAATGCTTATTCTCATGCAGATAGTAAACAATATCTTTTCAAAACTGATCGTTCACATATCCAAAGCATGACAACAACATCTTCACCATTTCCCCGGCTCTTGAGCTGGGGAAATTTCTTGATTTAAATTTTACAACCCGCACTTAAGAAATTTCTCAAATATAATCATTGACTTTCCCATGCGGTTTGTAGTAGAATGTATGATGCACTATTGTGGTGTGCTATGCTTTTTTGAGGCGTTGTTTCCGACAAAGCATGGATCAATCATAAAGAACGGGGTGAAGTGTCAATGGAAAAAAACAGAATCCGTAAGACTGCTGCCGGCAGAAATACGCGCATGACCTACGCACGACAGAAAGAGGTTCTGGAAATGCCGAACCTGATCGAAGTTCAGAAGAACTCCTATCAGTGGTTCCTGAATGAAGGCTTGAAGGAAGTGTTTGACGATATTTCTCCGATCTCGGATTACAGCGGACATCTGAGTCTGGAATTTGTAGACTTTGAGCTGTGCGAGGAAGACGTCAAATATTCTATTGAGAAATGTAAGGAGAGAGACGCCACTTACGCAGCCCCTCTCAAGGTGAAGGTACGTCTGATTAACAAAGAGAAGGATGAGATTACCGAGCATGAGATCTTTATGGGTGACCTGCCGCTTATGACACAGACGGGCACCTTTGTGATCAACGGCGCAGAGCGTGTTATCGTCAGCCAGCTCGTCCGTTCCCCCGGCATCTATTACGGGATTGGACATGATAAAATCGGTAAAAGGCTTTTTTCCGCAACCGTGATCCCGAACCGCGGCGCATGGCTGGAGTACGAGACGGACTCCAACGACGTTTTCTATGTGCGCGTGGACAGAACGAGAAAGGTTCCGATCACTGTGTTGATCCGTGCGCTCGGCGTTGGCTCCAATGACGAGATCAGGGAGCTTTTCGGCGACGAACCGAAGATCGAGGCAAGCTTTGCAAAGGACGCTTCTGAGAACTATCAGGAGGGTCTGCTTGAGCTGTACAAAAAGATCCGTCCCGGCGAGCCTTTAAGTGTGGAGAGTGCGGAAAGCCTGATTATGGCGATGTTTTTTGACCCCAGAAGATATGATCTTGCAAAGGTCGGCAGATATAAATTTAACAAGAAATTGATGTTCAGGAACAGGATCAGGCATCATATTCTCGCGGAGGATGTGGTGGACACCCAGACCGGAGAGATCTTAGCGAAGGCGGGCGACAAGGTGACGGCTGAGATGGCGGACGCGATCCAGAATGCCGCGGTTCCCGCCGTATGGATTCAGACAGAGGAGAGGAATGTCAAGGTTCTCTCAAATATGATGGTAGATATCACGAACTTTGTCGACTGCAATCCGAGAGAGCTGGGCATTACGGAACTGGTTTATTATCCTGTTTTACAGCAGATTTTGGACGAGTACAGCGGTGATCCCACGCAGCTCGCCGAGGCGATCCGCAAAAATGTACACGAGCTGATTCCGAAGCATATTACAAAGGAAGATATTCTGGCTTCCATTAACTATAACATTCATCTGGAGTACGGTATCGGTAACGACGACGATATCGATCACTTGGGCAACAGACGTATCCGTGCGGTGGGCGAGCTTTTGCAGAACCAGTACCGCATCGGACTTTCCCGTCTGGAGAGAGTGGTGCGCGAGAGAATGACCACCCATGATGCGGAGGAAATCTCTCCGCAGGTGCTGATCAATATCAAACCCGTGCAGGCGGCGGTGAAGGAGTTCTTCGGATCATCCCAGCTGTCCCAGTTCATGGATCAGAACAACCCGCTCGGCGAGCTGACGCACAAGAGACGTCTCTCCGCGCTGGGTCCCGGCGGTCTTTCCAGAGACCGTGCCGGATTCGAGGTGCGTGACGTGCACTATACGCATTACGGCAGAATGTGTCCCATCGAGACGCCTGAGGGACCGAATATCGGTCTGATTAACTCGCTGGCGTCCTATGCGAGAATTAACGAGTACGGTTTTGTGGAGGCGCCTTACAGAAAGATCGACAAGAGCGATCCGGAAAATCCGCGCGTTACGGACGAGACGGTCTACATGACCGCGGATGAGGAAGATAATTATCATGTGGCGCAGGCTTCCGCACCCCTTGACGAGAAAGGCTATTTCAGGAGAAACAGCATTTCCGGTCGTTATAAGACGGAGACGCAGGAATATCCGAAGGCTATGTTTGACTATATGGACGTGTCCCCGAAGATGGTATTCTCGGTTGCCACGGCGCTCATTCCGTTCCTGCAGAACGATGACGCGAACCGTGCGCTGATGGGTTCCAACATGCAGAGACAGGCAGTGCCCCTGCTCTTCACGGAGGCGCCCGTGGTGGGAACCGGTATGGAGCCGAAAGCGGCTGTGGACTCCGGCGTCTGCGTGGTGGCGAGAAAGTCCGGCGTGGTCGATTTTGTGTCGGCTGACATCATCCGGATGACCTGTGACGACGGGGAGAAGGACGAATACCGTCTGATGAAGTTCTCACGTAGCAACCAGTCCAACTGCTACAACCAGAAGCCTATTGTGCAGAAGGGTATGCGTGTGGAGGCGGGCGACGTGATTGCGGACGGTCCTTCCACGGACGGCGGCGAGCTGGCACTCGGAAAGAACCCGCTGATCGGGTTTATGACATGGGAAGGTTATAACTACGAGGATGCCGTACTTCTCAGCGAGAGACTGGTGCAGGAAGACGTTTACACTTCCGTGCATATGGAGGAATATGAGGCGGAGGCGCGGGATACCAAACTCGGACCCGAGGAGATCACGAGGGATGTGCCGGGCGTCGGTGACGATGCGCTGAAGGATCTGGATGACAGAGGCATTATCCGCATCGGTGCGGAGGTGCGTGCCGGAGATATTCTGGTGGGCAAGGTGACGCCTAAGGGCGAGACGGAGCTTACCGCGGAGGAGAGACTGCTCCGGGCGATCTTCGGTGAGAAGGCGAGAGAAGTGAGAGACACTTCCCTGAAAGTGCCTCACGGTGAATATGGTATTGTTGTGGACGCGAAAGTGTTCACCAGAGAGAACGGCGACGAGCTGTCTCCCGGCGTGAATCAGGCGGTCCGCATTTACATTGCGCAGAAGAGAAAGATTTCCGTCGGTGATAAGATGGCAGGCCGTCACGGTAACAAGGGTGTGGTTTCCCGCGTGCTTCCTGTGGAGGATATGCCTTATCTGCCGAACGGCAGACCTCTTGACATTGTGTTGAATCCTCTGGGCGTGCCTTCCCGTATGAATATCGGGCAGGTGCTGGAGATTCACCTGTCGCTTGCCGCGAAGGCGCTCGGCTTCAACGTGGCGACGCCTGTGTTTGACGGCGCAAAAGAGGATGACATCATGGACACACTGGATCTGGCGAACGACTATGTCAATCTGGAGTGGGATGAGTTTGAAAAGAAACATAAGGATGAACTGTTACCCGAGGTGATGGAATATCTGTCAAAGAACAGGGAGCACAGAAAACTCTGGAAGGGCGTGCCTATTTCCAGAGACGGCAAGGTGCGGCTGCGCGACGGCAGAACGGGCGAATATTTTGACTCCCCGGTTACCATCGGACACATGCATTACCTGAAACTCCATCATCTGGTGGACGATAAGATCCACGCGCGTTCCACGGGTCCTTACTCGCTCGTGACGCAGCAGCCTCTCGGCGGTAAAGCGCAGTTCGGCGGACAGCGTTTCGGTGAAATGGAGGTTTGGGCGCTGGAGGCATACGGCGCGGCCTACACGCTGCAGGAGATTCTGACCGTGAAGTCTGACGATGTGGTGGGTCGTGTGAAGACTTACGAGGCGATCATCAAGGGCGATAATATCCCCGAGCCCGGCGTGCCGGAGTCCTTCAAGGTGCTCCTGAAGGAGCTGCAGTCCCTTGGACTGGATGTAAGAGTGCTGCGCGACGACCAGACAGAGGTGGAGATCATGGAAACCATCGACTACGGCGAGAGCGATTACCGCTATGAGATCGAGGGCGATTCCCGAGGCTACGACTATGAAAGAGAATCTTTCGGTTCGATGGGTTATCAGCGTCAGGAGTTCGACGAGGACAGCGGACAGCTTGTGAGCAGCGATGAGGAGGAGCCTGATTCTTACGAGGAATCGGACGAAGCATTTGAAGAGACCTATACTGAATAACAGTGTGAGAAGTACTTTTAGAACTCAGCAGCAGAGGCTGCTTCGTTAAGAAGTACTAAATCTCACACGGGAGAATGCCAAAAGAAGCATTCTCCGCATGAATATAGCAGATGGAGGACAATGCAGGATGTCAGATATGAAACAGGAAGCGTATCAACCCATGACATTTGACGCGATCAAGATCGGACTGGCGTCACCGGAGAAGATCAGGGAATGGTCGAGAGGTGAGGTGACAAAACCCGAGACAATCAACTACAGAACCTTGAAACCTGAGAAAGAGGGTCTGTTCTGCGAGAGAATCTTCGGACCGAGCAAGGACTGGGAGTGTCACTGCGGTAAGTATAAGAAGATCAGATATAAAGGCGTTGTCTGCGATCGATGCGGCGTCGAGGTGACGAAGTCCAGCGTCCGCAGAGAGCGTATGGGACGCATAGAACTGGCGGCGCCGGTATCCCATATCTGGTATTTCAAGGGAATCCCGAGCCGTATGGGACTGATTCTCGACCTCTCCCCCAGAGTGCTTGAGAAGGTGCTCTATTTCGCGTCCTATATCGTGCTGGACGGCGGCGAGACGGATCTGGACTATAAGCAGGTTCTCACGGAGAAGGAGTATCAGGATGCCAGGGAGACCTGGGGAAATAAATTCCGGGTTGGTATGGGGGCAGAAGCGATCAAGGAGCTTCTGCAGGCAATTAATCTGGAGGAAGAGGCGGCGGAGCTGAAGGAGGGCTTGAAGGAGTCCACCGGGCAGAAGCGCGCCCGCATTATCAAGAGACTGGAAGTTGTGGAGGCGTTTAGGGAGTCCGGGAACCAGCCCGAGTGGATGATTATGGATGTGATCCCGGTTATTCCGCCGGATCTGCGTCCTATGGTGCAGCTTGATGGCGGCAGGTTTGCAACCTCTGACTTGAACGATCTCTACAGAAGAATTATCAACAGAAACAATCGTCTGAAAAGACTGTTGGAGCTTGGCGCTCCCGATATCATTGTGCGCAACGAGAAGCGTATGCTGCAGGAGGCGGTTGACGCGCTGATCGACAACGGCAGAAGGGGAAGACCCGTGACGGGTCCCGGCAACAGGGCGCTTAAGTCCCTATCCGACATGCTTAAGGGTAAGTCCGGTCGTTTCCGTCAGAACCTGCTCGGCAAGCGTGTGGACTACTCCGGACGTTCCGTTATCGTGGTCGGTCCCGAGTTAAAAATTTATCAGTGCGGTCTGCCTAAGGAGATGGCGATCGAGCTGTTTAAGCCTTTTGTTATGAAAGAACTGGTATTCCGCGGCATTTCGCAGAATATCAAGGCGGCGAAAAAGCTGGTGGAGAGACTGGACACGCAAGTCTGGGATGTGCTGGAGGAGGTAATCAAGGAGCATCCGGTGATGTTAAACCGTGCGC
>ERZ779637.675-NODE-675-length-19978-cov-7.572103_pt1 | contig 19978 bp, 20 predicted proteins | sample MGYA00514196_ERZ779637 | MGnify/ENA primary metagenome ERZ779637 (study PRJEB29562, sample SAMEA4376700) | mouse gut metagenome | isolation source: Cecum | study: EMG produced TPA metagenomics assembly of the A DSS colitis mouse model was used to assess the...
AGTTTGGGCCGTGTCTCAGTCCCAATGTGGCCGTCCGCCCTCTCAGGCCGGCTACCGATCGTCGCTTTGGTGGGCCGTTACCCCGCCAACTGGCTAATCGGGCGCGGGCCCATCCCGTGCCGCCGGAGCTTTCCACATACACCCATGCGGCTGTATGTGCTTATGCGGTATTAGCGCCTGTTTCCAGGCGGTATCCCCCGGCACGGGGCAGGTTGCCCACGCGTTACTCACCCGTCCGCCACTAAGTTAACTTACTTCCATCCGAAAACTTCCGTAAGCTAACCCCGTTCGACTTGCATGTGTTAGGCACGCCGCCAGCGTTCATCCTGAGCCAGGATCAAACTCTCAATAATTGTTTCCTTCCGAAAACCCTTACCTCAAGCCCTCACTTCTCTCAAGGACGCCCTCTTCTGGCTTTCCTTTTTGTTTCCGTGTTCACTGTTGCTTTCTTTGCTTTTTGGTTCGTATTCTCTTCGCTTTTCTCTGAATAATTCTCTTCTCTCTGAATTTTCAGGGTCGCATTGCTGTTTTGTTGTCAAGGTGCTTCTTTTATAAGACAGACAATCTTTCCAGACTGTCAACGGAGAAGGAGGGATTTGAACCCTCGCACCGCTATTAACGACCTACTCCCTTTCCAGGGGAGCCCCTTCAGCCTCTTGGGTACTTCTCCAGATCTAGCTGATCAATTGCAAGGCTTCCACCCTGCTGTATTTCGGAATATAATTCCGATGGAGAAGGTATCTCCAGCGGAGAGGGTGGGATTCGAACCCACGCGCCCTTGCGGACAAACGGTTTTCAAGACCGCCTCGTTATGACCACTTCGATACCTCTCCATGTCCATACGCCGTTCCCGGCGTCTGCATTTCAAAAGTCCTTCTGCCAAAAAGTCTTTCCGACTAAAAATCTTTCTGACTTTGACGAAATCCAAAATCTGCAATCCGTAACCGGATTTTGTTTTCATCAGCAACGCAAGAATCATTCTAGCAAAAAACTTTTCCAGTGTCAACAACTTTTTCCAAAATTTTTTATATTTTTTTCTTTTCTTTTTTTCCATACCGGATTCCCGCCGGAAAATACGGTAAAACAGGGCATTTCCCGCTGCTACGGTTCCCGGTCGAGAAAGCATTCCGCCACCTGCAGATCTTCCGGTGTGGTAATTTTTATGTTTTGATAGCTGCCTTCCACCAATTTAACTTTATGCTCCGTATACGTCTCCACCACCATGGCATCATCCGTAATACGGATGTTTTGCGGTAACGCTTTTCTATCCGTTTCCATTTCCATCAGCGCCCCGTAAGCGCTGCGGATCAGTCCGGAGGAAAAAACCTGGGGTGTCTGGACCATCCATACATCATCCCGTTTCGGCGTGGAACCCGCAAAGCCGTCTGCATCCGCAATCTTAATGGTATCTTTCACCGGCATTCCCACTACACAGGCACCGTATTCCCTGACACATGCATAAACGCGTCCCAGGATTTCCCCTGTCACAAAGGGTCTGGCACCGTCATGGATGAAAATATAGCCGCATTCCCCCGCAGCCTGCAGTCCCTCCCATACGGAATGGTAACGTTCCTTTCCTCCCGCCACCACACGGGACACTTTATGGAAACCAAACCGCTCCACAATTTCCTTTTTACAGTATTCCACCTCATCCGCCGCTGCCACCAGTACCACCCGGTCCACGAAACTCTTCTGGAAGGCTTTTAAGGCATAGTAAAGTATCGGTTTCCCCCCAAGGGGAAGATACTGCTTTGGCACGTCACTGTTCATCCTCGCACCGCGCCCCGCGGCAAGCACAATTGCCACACATGCTTCTTCTCTCCCAAAAGATTTGCCGTTCCGCTTCGGATTCCCGTCCATTTGCATCCATGCCCCCTGTCCTTTTTGTCCTTACCGCCTATAACCGTTCCCCCAATTTCAGATTGGGAACGGCATTTAAGTCGTAGCCGTGCCGGATTCCTTTTTTGTACTCATAATATCCTGCCACCCCAATCATGGCGGCATTGTCCGTACAATAAATGGGAGAAGGATGGTAAAAAGCAATCCCGTTTTCTTTACATGCCTGTTCCAACGCCCCGCGCAGGGCGGAATTGGAAGCCACGCCCCCCGCTATGGCAAACTTGTCATATCCATATTCCTTCACTGCCTCCATGGAATGATCCACCAGTACGTCCACCACTGCTTTTTGGAATGATGCCGCCACATCGGCAGCGTTTACCGTCTCCCCTTTCATTTCACAGGAATTCAGGTAATTCAAAACCGCCGATTTCAAACCGCTGAAACTGAAATCATATACAGACTCCGCCACTTTCGCCCTCGGAAAAGGAATGGCATCCGGGTTGCCTTCTTTTGACACACGGTCAATCTTCGGACCGCCCGGATAACCGAGCCCGATTGCCCTTGCCACCTTGTCAAATGCTTCCCCCGCCGCATCATCCCTCGTGCGCCCTATGATTTCATATTCCCCGTAGTCCTTTACCACCACCAGGTGGGAATGCCCGCCCGATACGACCAGACATACAAAAGGAGGCTCCAAATCCTTGTTTTCTATAAAATTGGCACTGATATGCCCTTCGATGTGGTGTACCCCCACCAAAGGGATTCCCGTGGCGAAACTGATGGCTTTCGCGGCGGATACCCCCACAAGAAGCGCCCCTACCAGTCCGGGACCGTATGTTACGGCTACCGCCGTAATATCCCCCAGTGCCGTCCCCGCTTCCGCAAGCGCCTGTTCCACCACTTGGTTTATTTTCTCAATGTGCTTCCTGGAGGCAATTTCCGGCACTACGCCGCCAAATTCCGTATGCAGGGCAATCTGCGAATATATCACATTGGACAATACTTCCCTGCCGTCCTTTACCACCGCTGCAGCCGTCTCGTCGCAGGAACTTTCAATCGCCAATATCCTTATTTCTTCCGTGCCATTTATTCCGTCCACTTCATCCACTCCGTCCATGTCATCCCTGCCGTCTATGCAGCCGTCACTCTTTTACCAATTCCCAGCCGTAAATCTTCCAATGCCCGTCTTCATCCTTGCGCATCAGAAACTTTTCATTCGATGTCAGCATCTTCGTTCCCTGCCGGATGCTCAAAATACCGTACAGAGATGCCCATTCGTAACCGTCCCTGCTAAAATATTCCACGTCCGTGCTGGAAGATGTGGAATAACTGGAAATTTTCATGTCATGCTTGTTTAATTCCGCAATTTCGCCCGCAAGGTTTAACAGGTAAACATCCTCCGGCTGGTTCGCCACGAATTCTTCGTCATATAAAAGCTGTATCTGCATTGCCAGCTTCTCCAGCTCCTCGTCGGAATGAGGTTCGTTATACAGGCACTGGAGGATATCGCAGTAATATTTCAGTACCTCTCTGGGCGACGGCGGATAATTATTCTCCAAGTTCCGCAAAAGCACCTGCTGGGATTTCGTGATGGTTTCCGCCTGCTCCGTCCCGTCCCCCTTCGTCCGGTTGGACAGGTAAAAGTAAAAACCCACGACTAACGCTGCCAGAATACACCCAATCACGATTAATTTCAAAGGACTCTGACGTTCTTTCTTCATACAAACTCCCTCCTTCCGGCTATTCTTCTCCCAATCACATTTCTTACGCCATCAATCTTCTTCAAACATAAGTTCCACGCTTTTACCGTCCTTGCCGGCTTCCGCCTGCGGAAAGATTTTCCGCACGTCTTTCATAAAGTCCTCCGCGCGGACCAGGGAAGGGCTGTAATGGGTCAGCCACAGCTTTGATACGCCGGCTTTCTTCGCTAGATGCGCCGCTTCATAAAAGGTCATATGCTTATATTCTTTTGCCTTCTCCTGCTTATCCGGCTCCCCGTACATGCCTTCGCAGATGAAAAGGTCTGCGCCCGCCGCATTGCGGACAATACTTTCGGTTGGCCTGGTATCGGTGCAGTAAGTGAGTTTGATTCCCTTCCGCGCCGCGCCGAGCACCATATCCGGCGTATATACCCTGCCTTCCAGCTCTATGGTTTCCCCTTTCTGCAGGCGGTTCCAGTATCTCCTGTCCAGCCCGAGTTCCATTGCTTTTTCCACCTGGAATTTCCCGGTACGGTCTATGATTATGTTATATCCATAGCATACCACATTATGGTTCACACGGAAAGCGTCAATCCGAAATCCGTCAAAAGAAAAACTCTGCTCGCTTTCCGAGATTTCCACGCATTCAATCGGAAACGGAAGTTCCGGCGCAATAACGCGCAGGGCGTTCACCACTCTTGTCAGTCCCTTTGGCCCCACTAAAAGAAGCGGCTCTTTCCGTTCCGCATTTCCCATGGTGAGAAGCATTCCGGGCAGTCCGCTGATATGGTCCGCATGGTAGTGGGTGAAGCAGATAATGTCAATGGGTTTCGGGCTCCAGCCCTTTTCCTTCATGGCAATCTGCGTCCCCTCCCCGCAATCGATTAAAATACTTTTTCCATTGTACCTCGCCATCAGGGAAGTCAGCCACCGGTAAGGCAGCGGCATCATTCCCCCTGTTCCGAGTAAACATACATCCAACATATGCCTCCTATCCAGCACATGCCCCAAAAAACGGTACGGTCTTTGACACATGCACTTCGCCGCTCCGGCCGGCGGAGGCTTATAAAAGTTCCTTTACCTCGCTGCTATCCACCGGTATCCGGAATCTGGCAACCATTTTTTCGTAACAGTCCTCACATAAATCAAACCTGTGGTTCTGTCCGTCCTTCCTGCTGAAATATCCGAAGGTGGCGTCCACCTCCAAACAGCCTTCTTTTAAAATTCCATTTTCTACCAATAATTTTTTTCCGCAGTAATTACAAATCACGGAATCGAGTTCCATTTTATTTTCATCCAGATATTTCCGCATAGTCTCATCCTCCCTAGATGTCCAATGTGCTGCTATATCTGTCATTATACACGAGCTTTTCCGACAAAAACAGTGGTAATTCCTGTTACTTTGACGCCCGTCAAAACAAAATCAGGGCGCATCCTTCCGTCTCCACATAATCAGCGCGTCTTCCCTTGGCTTTGCATAAAAATCCCTGCGTACACCCTCCCCCCGGAAACCATACTTTTCATACAGTCCGATTGCCGCACGGTTTCCGCGCCTTACTTCCAGCGTAAAATCCCGTATTCCAAGTCTTTCCCCTTCCTCCATGACTTTTTCCATCAACATGCCTGCCACCCCCATGCGGCGGAATCCTCCTGCAACCACCACGTTTGTGATTTCCCCCTCTCCGGCAAGGCTGCGCAGCCCACAGATTCCAACGACCTGCCTGCCTTCCCGTAAAGGCGCTTCCGCCACGTAATAATACGCATAACTGCACCGGAGCGTATCCGCAAAAGCCTGTTCTGACCACGGCTCCGAAAAATTTTCCGCTTCAAGAAGGGCTGCCGCCTTACTGTCCCGTTCTTCCATGCGTCTGACTGTTATCATGTCGCCTCCTGCCGTGCTGCCATATTCCTCCCGTCACGTTCCCGTTCCGCCTGCGACGGTCTTAGGTAAACGGGAGCATGTTCCGCCGCGGGAACCGTTTTTCCTTTCCTGAAATAGATACCCGCAAGCGCCGCGACGGATGCCGCCCTCTGCCGGTTCATATGGGCAGGGGCAAAACTGTATTCCACACGCATGAGCTCAGCCAAACGCTGCCGGTACACAGGTACCCCGTCTCCTAAAAATATGACCCTTCGCCCAAAATCATTCAGCTTTCCGGCAATTTCCTCCACTGCCACCGCGCACTGCGGCTCTACCGTTTGGATGGAATAACCCGCAGGGACGCCGTCCGCCCCCTCCCCGTCTTCTTTCACAAATTCATAAACGCCGGTATAAACCTGTCCCCGCCTGGCATCCATCATGGGGCATATATAATCTGCCGCCCCATACAGGTTATAAGCCAGTCCCTCCAGCGTGGGGATCTCCACGATGGGAATGCCAAGTGCAAATCCAAGCCCTTTCGCCGTGGCAGAACCGATCCTAAGCCCGGTAAAAGAGCCGGGTCCCGCCGCCAAAGCCACCGCATCCACGGACGACATGTCCAACTCCGTCATATCCCGTATTTCCCCAAGCATTGGCAAAAGGGTCTGCGAATGCGTCTTCTTATACTGTATGTCATATTCCGCGACCAGAAGGTCATCCTCGGTAAGCGCCACGGATGCCACCAGACCGGAACTGTCCAATGCCAGGATCTTCATCTTTCCAACCATGCCCCCTTCTTTCTTAAATCCTATGGCGTTCTTCCATACTGATTTTCCTGAAATCCATCCCTTTGGACAAATCCTTGCAAATCGTAATCCGGAAGTAATGTTCCGGCAGGATTTCTTCTATCAAATCCGCCCATTCGACCATGCAGACACCGTCCCCGTAAAAATATTCCTCATAGCCGATTTCATCCATTTCCCCCACATCCCCGATGCGGTAAACGTCAAAATGGTAAAAAGGCAGCCGCCCTTCCCCATACACCTGCAGAATCGTAAAGGTAGGGCTGTTTACCGTATCTTCTATGCCGAGTCCTTTTGCCATCCCCTGTGTGAATACCGTTTTCCCAACGCCCAAATCGCCAACCAGGGTATAGACCTCGCCGGCGGACGCCTGTTCCCCAATCCTGCGCCCAAGAGCAAACGTTTCTTCCGCATTGCCTGTTTCCACTGTTTTTACCGTCATGTCCTTACCCCCGTATCTTCACTTTGGCAGGCGGCATATGGGTGGAAATCATCTGTATGACCTGCGGCGCCAGCTCCCCGAGATCCCGTTTCGGGAAAATGGAAGCGCTGACTTTGGAAGTATACACAATCAGGCTCCTTTGGGTGGAAACCGCCTTATGCATGTCTTCCCATTTCTGCATCTGCGCCTCCCCGCCCTGGGATACTTCCACACCTTCTTCCGTCAGACGGTAATGCAGCGGTTCCTTAAATGCCGGCGTATTCACCATCTGCTGTTTCGACCGGATGAAAAGTGTCCACGGCAGATAAAGCAGGATAACTGCCCCCGCAATCAGGAAAATCACCCCGCCCTGTGAAAAATAATATACCATCATCAGCGCCCCCGCCACGGTTCCAAGCAGCCCTGACGCACTGTAATAAGTATGCCGCAGCATGTAATCATATAAAATATTTGCCGTTATCCTGACGTCAAATTCCAGTTCCATGGTTTACACAACTCCTTTATGGCTCCCGTTTCTGGTCCGGACAAATCCAAAAATTCCAACTTATCCGGGGAAGGCAAGTTCTTCCCTTCCCTTTCTTTTTTCCCGCATCTTTACTGCTCCTTAATATTATACTGAAATTCCATTAAAGTGCAAGTGGAAATCAACCGTATCGGAGCGTTCCCAGTTACATTTTTTATCGGTTAGGGAAAATCTTGACGGCATACTTCATAAAAATATGAGCCAATACCAAGTATCAGCTCATATTTTACCCACCTATTTTTCAAGACTATTTTTGTATTCTCAGGATATATGGTTCTCCTTTTTAATCCGGATTTCTGAATTGCTGACATTTCTTTCCCGCTATTCATGCCGCAAAGCCTCAATCGGGCTGAGTTTCGCCGCTTTCTTTGCCGGGTAAATCCCGAAAAACAATCCCACTGCCGACGAGAACAGTGTGGCAGCAATAATGGTGGAAACCTGGGTCCTGGCGGTAATGTTTGCAATGGAACATACCAGATTGCCGCCCATGATTCCGAGTATAATACCAATGATACCGCCCAGCATGGTAATAATTGCCGCTTCCGCCAGGAACTGGAGGAGAATGGAGCCGGTCCTCGCGCCCAACGATTTGCGGATACCGATTTCCCTCGTTCGTTCGGTCACGGACACCAGCATAATATTCATGACGCCGATACCGCCTACCAGCAGGGATATGGCGGCCACAAAGGAAATAAACAGCGTAAGGATACCCAAAATACTGTCAAACTGCGCGGACATATCCGAAATACTCTGTACCATAATCTGTCCCTCGCCCCGCACGTCATATTTGTTTTCCAGCAAAGCAATGGCTTTCTGTGCCACTTCCGTACAATATTCCGACGCCTCTGCAAATACCAGAAGGTCGCTGAATTCTTCCACATAGTAATAGTAAGCATCCGCCATGGATGTATAAGGCATTTCCACGGTAATCCTCGTACTCGTCGAGGTATTTACCAAGGTACCGGCACTGTCCTCACGGATTCCCACAATAGTCACGTCATTGGAAATCCCGAAAATGGACAGTTCAAAACCCATGCCCACCACATCCGTCGTCCCGAACAAACTAATAGCGTTGCTCTCGGAAATGACACACACACGTTTGCTGCCTTCCACGTCTTCTTTCGTAAAATACCTTCCTTTTACGACCGGTCCGCCGTTGCCGGAATAATACTGCAGCGCCTCCGTACCGCCAAGCGCCTGCGCCTCATAATTTCCCTTCGCGCCGTTTGCCTGACCCCAGCCGCCAATTAAGGGAGTAACCCCCTTCACATGTTCTACCCTTGTTTGAATCAGGTCAAAATCATCCGGGCTAAAGCGCATGGTTACATCGTCCAAAGTAGTATCCAGCATCAACTCAATCAGTCCGCTTCCCATGCTCTCCAGTTCATCGTTAATCTGTCCCCTGACCCCGTTACCGATTGCCATCACCATGATCACCGAGGCAATTCCGATGATAATGCCAAGCATGGTAAGGACGGAACGTCCTTTGTTGCTCTTAATGTTCATCAGGGCAATTTTTATGTATTCCCAAATCTGTGCCATAAAAATACCCCCATTACTGCTGCGCAACAGCCGTAACTGCCATGCCTTCGGAGATACCGTTTGTTACGTCCGTTAAAATCTGGTCGCCTTCGTTCAATCCTTCCTTAATTTCCACATCCACTGCGGAGGAGATTCCCGTCTGCACCGGTTTCTTTACCACAATACCGTTTTCCACGGCATATACGAAACTGCCATCCATATCGGTATTCACGGCGCTAAACGGCACGAGGAGCGTTCCTTCGGATTTTGACGTACTAATCGAAACCTTGGCTTCCACACCGAGGAAAATATTCTCATCCGGGTTGGTAATCTTAATATCCGTATTAACCACCGCGGCGCCGCTGTTATTTTTCGTCGCCATCCGGTCAATCTTCGCAACCTCGCCGTCATAGGTAAAGCCCCCTATGGTGACGACCGCTTTCTGTCCAATCTTTATTTTTTCCAAATCGTATTTGGAAATGGTAATGGTAACTTTTACGTTATCCGTACTTTCCAGTTTGAATAACTGCTCACCCACGGCAGGGGTCTTTCCTTCCACCGCATTCATCTCCGTTACGACACCGTTAAAATCCGCGGTAATACCACTTTCGGACGCAAGGATGGCATCCAGCGTTTCCTGTGAACTGATGTTTTCCATTTCCGTTTTCGCTTCCAGTTCTTCCTTGCCGCCTGCGTTCAGTTTCGTGCTTTCCGCAGAACTTTTCTGGGATTTCATCTCGGACTTATACTCTTTACAGTTGTTTAACATTTCGGTGTATTTCGTGATTTCTTCTTCCCAAGCACGGATTTCTTCGTTGTTTGCCTGCTCATAAGTATTGATTTGTACCAGTTTCTGCAGATTCTCATATTCATCGGTATCCGGCTGGTCCGCCCAGTCAATCAGGGATATCTGTAAAAGGGCACCTTCATGGGCAAGGGCTGCCTTTTTGTCGTCCACCTGCCTTTGCAAATCCTTAATGTAATTATCGATATCCGTAATCTGCTGTTCCAGCACCGCCAGGTTGACATTGGCTTCCCCCAAATCGCCAAGGCTTTCATTATTTTTCTGGATGGAGTTCTTATAACTGCCTTCGTTCTGCTGCAGTTTTAACTCCGCGGTCCTCTTTTCATTGGCAAAATCCGTTTCGTCATAGGTAAGGACAGCCTGCCCTTTGGAAGCGCTCTCGCCTACCGCCACATGAATGGTCCCCACTTCTATGCTGACCGGTGCGAAGTAGGTCTTTACTTCATCCGATACCACGGAACCGCTGGTATTTACCGTCTGTTCAATATCGCCCTTTGCCACTGCCATGGTATACACCACCGGCTTGGCATTTGCCGCCGCAATGTTATTGTAAATAATGAACAGTACAAAAACTGCCGCCACGCCGCCGAAAATACTTCTCTTGATGATTTTCTTCTTCCGTCCCGGCTCCATGGAAGCCTTTTTCTGCTCTTTTTTCTGTACTTTTTGCTGTTTCTTTTCCTCTTTTGCCTTCTGCTTCTCCATTTTCTTAAGCTCTTTCTGTTTCTGTTGGTCTGTTTTCTGCAAATCCATATCACTCATTGATGTCCTCTCCTCTCACACCGGGTTCTTTTCTGTCTTCTATGTCAACTTCCATGTCATTCGCAGAGTCGTGTACGATTCTGCCGTCCATAATCTTAATCACGCGCTTTGCCTGCGCCGCTATTTCATTGTCATGGGTAATCAGGATGACCGTCCTGCCTTCTTCGTGCAAATCCCGCAGGATTCCCATGATTTCCTTCGTGGAACCGGAGTCCAGGTTACCGGTAGGCTCGTCGGCAAGGATAATCGGCGGCGCCTGTGCGATTGCCCTGGCAATTGCCACCCTCTGCTGCTGTCCGCCCGACATTTCCGAAGGTTTGTGGGTTTTCCTCTTTGCCAGTCCTACTTTTTCCAAAGCCGTTTCCGAAAGCCGCATCCGCTCCCGTTTCGATACCCCTCTGTAAATCAGCGGAAGTTCCACGTTTTCCATGGCGGTCAGATTGGCAATCAGGTTAAATCCCTGGAATATAAAGCCGATTTCCTTGTTCCTGATGTCGGAAAGTTCGTTGTCGCTTAAATGCGACACATCCTTATCATGCAGCATATATGTACCGCTGGTGGGTATATCCAGACAGCCCAGCATATTCATCAGTGTGGACTTACCGGAACCGGACTGCCCGATGATCGCCACAAATTCTTTTTCATTTATGACCAAATCCACATGGTCAAGCGCCCTTACCTCATTTTCACCGGGATTGTATACCTTGCACATATCCCGTATTTCAACCAATGCACTCATGGTTCCTCCTTCTGCTTTTCGCTGTCCCATTGTATTACTCATCTAGTACAATAATACCTTTTTCCCTTTTTGTCAACCCATGTCAAGGGATTTTTTCACCGCATGTCATAAACGGCTGTTTCTTTGCCGTGAATGGTCATCCTTCCAAACCGGACGGCATAACCCGAATACGCTTACCAATCCATTATATTGCATTTTCCTAACAATACGATGTGGATAACCTTAAAAATTTCTTAAATTTTCTTAAAAATGGCGCAAAGCCGCGGATTTACGGCGTTTCTATAAGTATAACGGATGGGGGTGGGAGTTTTCTTCAATTTTTTTGATTTTTACGGATATTTTTCCCACCGCCTGCGGGAACCATAAACGTTGTGCAAAAACAGGACCAGCCGTTGCAGAAGTCATGGTTTCTGCAACGGCCGGTCTGTTTCTTGTAGGATTTGTTTTTATTTCATCTTTTACTTATCATTTACTGCATGATTTCCTGTATTGGCTGCCATACTTACTACTGTTCCGCCACTTTGCGCACTACCGCTCCTCTATGGCTTTCTTTTAAGATAGGGCTTAATTTCTTGTAAATAAGCACCGTCACAAGGGACACGCTGCCGCCCTTTAGGATATTTAAAGGAGCCACGGCAAAAATGACCAGCGTTACCACACTGTTGATTGCGGGATTAATTGCCGTCCCCATGCCCACGATGGCATCCAAAGGCATACCATAAAGCTGGGCAAATTTCGGAAGCAGGTAAACCGCATTAAATGCCGTACCGAATACGGTCATGCACAGGGTACCCGTCACGGAACCGGCAATTGCCGTTTTCTTCGTCTTCCTGTTCAGGTACAGGATGGATGCCGGCAGAACGAAACTGCATCCGATGACAAAATTCGCAAGATCCCCCACGAACGCGGTAGTGGTTCCCTTAAACACCAGCTTCAGTAAAATTTTACAGAACTCAATCATGACGCCTGCCACCGGTCCGAACGCAAAAGCCCCCACCAAAACCGGTATTTCGCTGAAATCCAGCTCATAAAAAGCCGGGGCAAAAGGCACGGGAAATTCCAACAGCATCAGGAGAAACGCAATGGCGGAAAACACGCCAATCATCGCTATTTTTCTGGTGGAAAGGATGCGTTCCATATCACCGCTTTTCTTCTTAGCCATCTTCTCCGCACCGTAAGCCACCGCAAATAAAAGAACGACGATGCCCAAAAACTCCAAGACAAAAATAAGATTTTCCGTTACCGACTGCATTAAACCATTCATTTCTTTTCCTCCTGAAAATAAAATATTTTAGGGAAAATTCTTCTTGTTACAAAATTAAGGTCAGCAGTATATTCCTCCGTGCGCCGCTTTGGCGGCATACTTCTTCTGCACGGGGCTGTGCAATTGAGTAGGGAAGACTTTTCCTACTCCGTGCGCCGGGCACCCGTCAGCTCTGCTGACATCCTTCCTTTGGGTGCCCGTGTGCATAAAAAACCCCGAACATTTCTGTTCGGGGGCCGCTTTCCGTAATTTTCATATCCGCCCGGCACCATCCACACGGTGCCATCTTCCACGGACATAACCTTTACTTTTCTTCTCTCATCCAGACTTTACTGTCGGTTTTGGAATTTCACCAAATCAGCCGTTTGGGAAACCTGTTTTCCATTTCCGGTTTCCTCCACGGGTCGCGGACTGTCACCGCCGGTAGGGAATGACGGACATGCCGTTTCACCCAACCCCGAAGAATTTTCTCATTTACAATATCCAGCATATAGCGTAAGGCTGATTTTGTCAAGAGGCACTTTGGAATTACCCACGGAAACCGGAAATTAATTTCCATTTGAACTTATCACAGTTTCCCCCGCCGTCCTTCCGCCTCCGCCCTGCCGAGCAGGTACAAAAATACAAGGGCGGGTACCCGCAGAATCGGCACTGCGGTTTCATGCCTTGCGCATCCTGCATCTTCCAGCTTTTTCGTAACCAAAAATGCATTTGTTACCCTGGATTCCCTGTCTTTGCACAGCTCCACAATGGCATCCGTGGCAGGAATATGGGAATTACCTTTATACTTTACTTCGCACAGAATTTTTCCGCGGGGAAGCTCTATGACTACGTCCACTTCCTTTTGGTTGTTCTTCGCCTTCCTGAAATACCCAAGCTGCGCCGCACTTCCCTGGTAAAAGGATAATAGATGCTTGTACACCGTAGTTTCCACCATAATACCCAATTCCGTTTCATCCGACAGCACATCTTCAATCATCAGCACCGCATTGCGGATGGCAGCATCCGCAATGATAACCTTCGGTCTGCCTTTCAGCGCTCCTTTCCGCCCCACATCCACCGGTTTCGCCAAATAAATGAGATTGGACATGACCAACGCATCCATATAGCTTTCCAAAGTACTGACCGACGTATTCTCCAGCTCCTTTGCAGCGGTCGTCACACTGAAAATCTGCGTGGAATTGATGCACAGGTACAGGAACAGCTTTTCCATGAGAAGGGGGCTTCTGATGTTAAACAAAGACAACACGTCCCGCTTAATGACTTTATCCACCACGTCTTCCCTCAGCATTCTCTGGGCGTACATATCATCCCCGGAAAGCACCAGTTCCGGGAAGCCCCCCACCATCAGGTACCGGTTAAAGTGCTGCACCAGCGGATGAAATCTGTCGCAAATGTCCAAAAGCTCTTTTTCCGGCATTTTCTCCAGTTCCGTCAGTCTCAGCCCATCCGGCAGTTCCGGTTCTTCCAGTTGCAGCAAACGGCAATATTCGAAAAAAGACATGGTCGGAATCCGCAGGACGCTCCACCTTCCGGTACCGCTGTCCGCCGCCCCCCTTTCCAGGACAGGGCTGGCGGAACCGGTAGCCGTCAGGCGGATTTCTTTCCTGCTGTCATAAATTACCTTCATCCACAACTCCCAATTTTCCGTATACTGTATTTCATCAAAAAAAATATATCTGTCACCGTCCAGCGGATACATGGACTCATAAATGGAAAGCACACTTTCCACGTTCACTAGTTTTACGATAGGATTATCAAAAGAAACATACAAAATATTCTTCGCCGGAACCCCCTCGTCAATCAGCGTCTCTATCATCTGGTACAGGATGGTCGTCTTTCCCACCCGTCTTGCACCGGATAATATGGCAAACCGTTTGACGGTTTCATGCTTCATGATACGCAGCGCTTCATAGTAGGCAAACCGTTTCTGCGGCTTTGCTTCTTCTTTAATAGCGGACGGATTGCGCCACCATGTATTATACTGTCTTAATACTTTTATTACCTGTTCATCCGTGACAAGAGACATTTCTTTCCTCCAACTCAGCAATTATCTTATTATATTTTAACAATATATATGAAAATATACAAGTATAAAATTATAATTTATAATGTTTTATTAAATTATAATTTTATATTATTCATTCTGTTCATCCTTTATAACTACAAAAAATCCGTGGAGTTATTAAATTATAGTTTCATAACTCCACGGATGTTGTTTGTTTATATTTATGGTTTCCTGTTTATCTTCATGGTCAGTGAGATACGCTTTTTCTCCTGCTCCACGCCAAGCACCTGCACATCCACAATGTCACCTACACTTACCGCTTCCAGCGGATGCTTGATAAACCGGTCGGTAATCTGGGAAATGTGGACCAAACCGTCCTGATGCACGCCGATATCCACAAACACGCCGAAATCAATCACGTTCCGCACGGTTCCCTTTAAAACCATGCCCGGTTTCAAATCCTTCATTTCCAAAACGTCGCTGCGCAGAATCGGCGCCGGCATGTCCTCCCTGGGATCCCGCGCCGGTTTCTCCAGTTCCTTTAAAATATCGGTCAGGGTGATTTCCCCTACGCCAAGTTCTTCTGCCATTTTTTTCTTATCTTTGATTTTCCGTTCCAGTAACAGACCGGCAGTGCCTGCACTTCTGCTTTCCGCTGCACCCGGTGTCTGGTTCTTGTCCCTGCCGTTTTCCGGCACGGTATTTCCCATGGCTGCCGCCAGCGCTTTTCCCATGGCGGTGTTGGTATTGCGGATTACGATACGGTTTTGGTTCTTCACCTGTTTTCCTGTGGTTTTACGCTCCGTTTCAGGTACGTTTTTCTTCCCGCCGCCTTTTTGTGCCGCCTGTTTCTGCATCTTACGCACATCCTCCATGGTCAGTCCCAGCCGGTCAAGCAGCTTCATGGCAGCTTCATAAGATTCCGGATGGACGCTGGTGGCATCCAACGGATTATCCCCGTCCAAAATCCGGAGAAAACCCGCACACTGTTCAAACGCTTTCGGTCCCAGCTTCGCCACCTTCATAAGTTGTTTCCGGTTAGTGAAACGGCCGTTATTTTCCCTGTAATCCACGATGTTTTTCGCAATTACTTTCGTAATACCGGAAATGTATTCGAGCAGTGATGCTGACGCGGTATTCAAATCCACACCCACTTTATTCACGCAGTCTTCCACCACGCCTCCCAAAGTATCGCCCAGCTTCTTTTGGTTCATATCATGCTGGTACTGTCCGACACCGATGGATTTCGGGTCGATTTTCACAAGCTCCGCCAAAGGGTCCTGCAGCCTGCGCGCAATGGAAGCGGCGCTGCGCTGTCCAACATCGAAATTCGGAAATTCCTCGGTGGCAAGTTTGCTTGCGGAATATACCGATGCGCCCGCTTCATTGACAATAACGTACTGTACCGGAGTATCCAGTTCCTTAATCAGTTCCACGATGACCTGTTCGGATTCCCGGGATGCCGTACCGTTCCCGACGGAAATCAGGGATACCCCATATTTTTTTATTAATTTTTTTAATTCCGCTTTTGCTTCCGTTACCTTATTTTGGGGCGCCGTAGGAAAGATTACTTTGGTATCCAGCACTTTTCCGGTGGCATCCACCACCGCCAGCTTGCATCCGGTTCGGAACGCGGGATCCCAGCCCAGCACTACCTTTCCTGCAATGGGAGGCTGCATCAGGAGCTGTTCCAGATTCTTGCCGAACACGGTTATCGCACCGTCCTGTGCTTTTTCCGTCAATTCATTGCGGATATCCCGTTCTATGGCGGGAGCAATCAGCCGGTGGTAACTGTCATCGATGACATCCTTTAAAACGGGCGTCGTCACGCCGTTATCGGATGTAATGACCTTCTTTGCCAAAAACTGCAGGATACGTTCTTCCGGCGCAACGATTTTTACCGTAAGCACCTTCTCGCTTTCCCCGCGGTTCAACGCCAGGATGCGGTGTCCCGCCGCTTTCCTGACGGGTTCCTCATAATCATAGTACATTTCATATACGCTCTGTACTTTTTCATCTTTTGCCGTACCGGTAATCTTTCCTTCTTCCATGGTGATTTCCCGGATATACATACGGTAATCCGCCTCGTCGGAAATGCTTTCCGCGATAATGTCCTTCGCTCCCTGTATGGCATCCTGTACCGTCTTTACTTCTTTCTCTTCCTTTATATATTTTGCGGCTTCTTCCTCCAGGGAAGTTTCCGCCTTCTGTTCCATCAGCCATTCTGCCAGCCCGTCCAGCCCTTTTTCCTTCGCCACGCTCGCCCTTGTCTTGCGCTTTGGCCGGTATGGGCGGTACAGGTCCTCCACGACAACGAGGGTTTCAGCGGCGAGGATTCTGCTTTTCAATTCCTCCGTCAGCTTGCCCTGCTCCCCAATGCTGCCAAGCACCTGCTCCTTTTTTTCTTCCAGGTTGCGCAGGTAGGCCAGCCTTTCGTCCAGGTTCCTGAGTGTCTCGTCATTTAAGGAACCGGTTACTTCCTTCCGGTAACGGGAAATGAAAGGAATCGTATTCCCTTCGTCAATCAGTTTCACGGCGGCTTCCACCTGCCACTTCTGCACCTGCAGTTCTTCGCTCAGCTTTAAAATAATATCCATACACTACTCCATCCTTATGTTCTGTCGCATCCGCCACTTTGCGGGCATCTTTTACGTATATCCACACCATAAGATTATAGCCGAATCCGTTACCGATTTTCAAGATTGTAATCTTGCGCATAAAGTGGTATACTGAATATGTATATTCAGGAGGCTGACTTATGGACTTCAATCATTATGGAAACAATAACACAAATAATTATCCGAACCAGCCCTATGGCAATCCGTATCCGCCCGCAGCAGGCTTACGGGGACGCAATTTGGCTACCGCATCCATGGTGCTTGGAATTTCCGCACTGGTTACGTCGGTATTCCTTCCCATTTACCTTCCTTGTATCTTTGGCAGTTTGGCAATCGTTTTCGCCCTGCTTTCAAAAGGAAGCGCCCCAAGAATGCAGGGGGCGGCAAAAACAGGAATTTCCTGTGGTGCCAGTGCGTTTGCCATTACTGCAGCCCTTACGGCTTTCTCCGTTTATATGGTCTTAACCGATCCGCAGTTTACCGACCTTATGATGGATACGGCAAAAACCTATGATGAAATCATTGAGCAGATGTACGGGGTTCCTGCCGAGGAAATCTTAGGGGAATCCGTGGAAGACAGGATGAGGGAAATCATGGATTCCATGCAGCCTTGATTTCATGTACTTTTTGGAAAGCCATAAAGAATAGGATAATAAAAAATAAAATAAAATAAATATAAGGTATGCCAGACAAAACAGACGGCAGAAAGGAGTATGTATGGGCGGAATCAGCGCAATTTCAGGTATTGGCGGTGTATACGGTTTTGAACCTTACCGCTATTTCAACTACAATTTGTATCAGAACAAGACAAGTGAACTCAGTGGGGAGGAAAAATCCGCCGTTGTAAGGAATCCGGGAGAATCCACGGAAAAAACCGCCGGGAGGAAATCTTCCCCTGCGGAATGCGAAACATGCAGCAACCGGAAATACCAGGACGGATCGGATGAAATGGTTTCCTTCAAATCGGCAACCCACATATCCCCGCAGGCTGCTGCAAGCGCCGTACGTGCCCATGAGCAGGAACATGTTTCCAACGCATATAAGGATGCGGCGAAAAACAACGGAAAAGTGCTTTCCGCAAATGTGGCAATCCATACTTCCATTTGCCCTGAATGCGGCCGCAGTTATGTATCCGGCGGTACCACTACGACACAGATTAAATATTATAACGAGGATAATCCGTACCAAAAGAACCTGAAAGCGGCGGATGCCCTCAAATATACGGGCATGAACCTGGATATGGCTGTATAACCCTAGAATTGGAGACTTAAATGATATGAACAGTTACAAATCATCCGCCGAATTAAAAGGCATTGCAAAAGAACAGTTATTCGGCAAATACGGCGCCATCATTGGTCCTTCCCTTGTACTGGGACTCATTACCCTGATTCTCTCCTTTGGTCCCGGTTTGGTTGTCGGGACCAATACGGTGCCGCAGCTTATCCTATATTTCCTCATCAGCTTCATTGTCAGCCTGTTTGCCGGAATCTTTACTTCCGGCAAAGCGTTCCTTTACCTCAAACTTACCTGCGGACAGCCGGTATCCGTGTCAGACATCTTCTACGGGTTCCAGACATACCCTGATAAAGCGCTGTTAATCCAGCTTGTCCTCAGTGTGGTGACTTATGTCTGCATGATACCGCAGATGATATTTAACCTGCTTATCAACTATTCCCAAAATATGGTTGCCATCCTGTTTGCATCCTTATTTACGGTTATCGGGTCTGCAGTCATGATTTTCCTTATGCTGATGCTGTCGCAGTCCTTTTACCTGCTGCAGGATTTTCCGCAGTATTCCGCAAAAGACCTGATGAAGATGAGCTGCCGGATGATGAAGGGACATAAAGGGCGCCTGTTCTACATCAACGTTTCGTTCCTTCCACTGTATTTCCTCGGCTTTTTTTCCTGCTGCATCGCTTTCCTGTGGCTGAACCCATACATGGAAATGGTCCGGGTTAATTTCTACATGGACCTGATGAAAAACAGGAATTCCGTCAACTTGGAGAAGCAACCGGCTGGAAGGGAGACATTGCAATAAAACTATGAAGAACGCCAACCTGAAAACGAAACATGTATCCGCCGTACTTCTTACGGTTTTTATACTCACTTTGCTCCCCATTCTGTTGCTCGGCTTTTATGATTATCCCTGCGCCGACGATTATTCCTATTCTTCCGCCACAAGACAGGTATGGCTGCAAAGCCATTCCGTCCTGCAGGTATTCAAAGAAGCCGTTGCCACTTCCGCCAGCCGCTACGAAACGTGGCAGGGTACCTTTACTTCCATTTTCTTTATGGCGCTGCAGCCTGCCGTTTGGACGGAAAAGGCTTATTTTATTACCCCTTTTCTCATGATTGGGTTATTGTCTTTGTCCGTTTTTTACCTGGTGCACGTTATCGTTGTGCACTGCCTGAAAGGAACCGTCCCGGAAAGCACCATCCTTTCCCTGCTCATCCTTCTGACCGTTATCCAATGCATGGTGGACAAGACCGATGCCTTTTACTGGTATAACGGTTCCGTGCATTACATGGTTCCGTTTTCCTTTCTCCTGCTGATGCTTGCGGCGCTGCTGTCCGCTCTTGTGAATGGAGGAAAGCGCATGATTATCCTGTCTTCCCTCTGTGCCGTCCTCGTAGGCGGAGGAAACTATGTCAGCGGGCTTGTGGCATGTGTCCTTGGCGTATCCCTGCTGTTGCTGGTTTTCCTGCAAAAACAACGGATCTTACAAAACCGGAAAGCTGCCTGCATCCCGGTCCTGCTTCTTCTCGCTTCCTTCCTTATCAATATGGCTGCCCCCGGCAACCGCATCCGGGAGGAAACGGTACAGGGCATGTCCCCCTTCAAATCCATTATGGTTTCCTTCCGCTATACGCTGTCGTTTGCGGTCGATGAATGGAGCGACTGGACGGTTTGGGCTCTTGTCCTGTTTTCCCTGCCTTTCCTATGGAAAATCGTAAAAAACACAACGTTCCGCTTTCCCTGTCCGCTTCCCGTTGCCGTTTACAGATATTGCGTAGTTTCCTCCGCATTCACCCCCGCCGTTTAAGCCACTGGAAATATCGATGCGGGAAGAATCCGAAAAATTAATTTCATCC
>ERZ779637.677-NODE-677-length-19934-cov-9.018110_pt1 | contig 19934 bp, 19 predicted proteins | sample MGYA00514196_ERZ779637 | MGnify/ENA primary metagenome ERZ779637 (study PRJEB29562, sample SAMEA4376700) | mouse gut metagenome | isolation source: Cecum | study: EMG produced TPA metagenomics assembly of the A DSS colitis mouse model was used to assess the...
CCGAAACATCATAGGAAAGTAGCTCCTTTCCTTTTGATGTCCATACTTTGGAGACGTGGACATCAAAATATGCAATATCTTCCTCCGTTTCATCTTCCGTCCTCTGACCCAGTTCCATCCCATACGCAGCAGTCTCAATACGGAATGTTAATACAAAAACAAAAAATAAAACAATATAATGCATCCGGTATTTTCTAAACATCATCCTACTTATTTTTTGCATTCATTTTCCTTTCCGTCAGTACTTTTTGCTTTTTTGTAAAATTTATTCCACAAATTAAAAACATTTACATCATGTAAACTATTTGTCTCTCCCCATTCAATATGGGCTTCTCCGCCTTTCCCATATCCAATGCCCTCAATATATGTTACTCCATAATAAAAATCATTGTTTTTATTATTAACGTCACCCATTATATCAAATTCCAGCCCAATGTTAGGTCCAATTTTTTTAAACATTGGCCACACTATCGAACCGCCAATGGAAGCTCCCTCATTTTCCAAATCAAACACCGTAGGAGCATTTGTGAACATAAAATATTTGGACATTGCAGCCGAAGCAGTTCCTCCTGTTACCCCGCCTGACTTTGTAAACTGTAACGCTATATTTCCTCGATAATCAAAAGAGATCCCTGCAAACCCATCCACTTGCCAAATCCCTGTCGTTCCGGAAAAATTAGAACCTAAAGTTATCGTACCGACATTATCCCTTGATTTTTCCTCCCATTCCTTCATCACGTCATTCACGGTATCCAGCACGCTTTCCCATGCCTGCTGCATCCTCTCTTTTTTTTCCTCAATATTCCCCCAAGTAGTAATAGGCGATGGAATCGTCGTGGTCCATGGGATTGCGGTTTTTCCGTCCCGGTCCACAAAGGCAACCGGGTTCCCATGACAGTACCCGTAACGGTTTAATGTTACCGGTACTGCACGGTTCCCCTCCGCCACATCCTCACTTGCAAACCTCCCGTCCCCCGGCCGGTATTCCCTTGCCTGTGCAAAATATGTCCCGCTGATTCCGTCATGACGGTACCCCGTGTACCCGAAAGGCTGTTCCAGTCCCGGTATGTCATACAGGTTGGGCTGTCCCTTCACGTTTCCCGGCATGGCTCCCGCATCCTTTCCGAACTCGTCATATCCGTAGGTAAGGCACCTGCAGCCGGGGATTCCGTTACCCGCACGGTACCCGCTGACACGCAGGGGGCTGTCCAGCTCATCCCGCAGGTACCAGTGCAGCTCACCGAACGCTGCCCTTCCGCCGTCCGTCCGCCCTTCCGTTTCTTTCATGGCAGTTATATTCCAATCGGCAAAAAAATCCTGGCTGTGCCCGTTTTTCCTAACACCCAGCAGGTTGTTGTAAGGTTTGGTAAGGTCAAGCAGGTATTCCTCACCACCATCTCCCTCCTGTTTCCCGGTTCTCTGCCCCATGCCGTTATACAGATATAATGCCTCCTGCCCGTCCGCATCCCATGCCCTTGACAGCCGCCCCATGGCGCCGTACTCATATCCGTGAAGCAGTTCCCCACCGGTTTCCTCGCGTACCATGTTCCCACGTCCGTCATAAAAATATTCCGTCACGGATGGTAAGCCGTCAGTCCCGTCACCCCATTCCTCCACGCGTACCAAACGGTCCAGCACATCATGGAAATAGGACAGGATTTTTCCCCCGGCCACATCCTCCATGCCCTTTCTGTTCCCGAAAGAATCGTAAGTGTAGGTCCTTACCGCATGCCCGTCCTTGGAAACGCCGGACAGTCTTCCCAACGGATCATAACAGTACCCGTACCGCCCGCTGTCCGCAGCAAGCCCCCTCCTGTCTTTCATAATGGCGGTTTTGTTCTCCGCTATATCATATTCATACCGGAAATGCTCCAGTATCCCGTCCCTGTCCCCATGGACAAGTTCCCCCAGCCGTCCGTACCCGTCATAATGCCACTGGGTGTACATCCCGTCCGGGTATTCTTTTCCGGCAAGCCTCCCCGCCGCGTCATAAAGATAGCGGATTTCCGAAGGCATGCCCGTCCTCCCGGCACTTTCCACACGCATCCTGTCCAAGCGCAGCATGGTATCATAACGGTAAGACACCTTTGTCCCGTCCGGGTAAGTAATACTTTTCCGCTCCCCCATACCTCCCCATTCGTAAGTAACGGTCCGGCCTGCATGATCCGTGATGCTTACGGGCTGCCCGGCAGCATCCCTCTCCAGCCTTATCTCACCCAGCCAGTCCCTCACAAGGGCAAGCCGGCGCAGGGCTGTATACTCCATCTGCACTTCCGTGCCGTCACCATAAAGGATGCTCCGTACTTTCCCGTTCGGTTCATACCCGTAAACGGTTTGGTACCCGTCCCTGTCCGTCTTCAAGACCATTCTCCCCAGTGCATCGTATGCATAATGCTCCTCCCTGCCGAAGGCATCCCTGATACACTCTACCTGTCCCAAAGAATTCCGTCCGTAAAAAGTTTCCCTGTCTTTTTCACCCTCCTGGCCTTTCCTGCACACATAAACCAGCCGGTCCCCGCCGTCATAGGCGTACTCCGTCCTGTTGCCGAGGGCATCCGTTACCGCTTTCCACTGGCCGCCAAGGGTATATTCATATAAAGTAACGTTTCCGCTGGCATCCGTCATGGAAGTGACATTCCCCATGGCATCATAGGTATACGTTTTTTTCCTTGCACATCCCGAAATCCGGTATGTTCACGTCCGGCAGGCAGTCCTTACAGTTCGCCTTCTTTTTTCCGTCCGCATAATACCCGTGGTCCGTCACCTTTAATCTGCTGCACTTACTGCCGCACAGGCACCTTAATCTTGCACCTTCCACTAAATAACTTTTCCCCATTTTCCTTTACCCCTTTCCGCATCTGCAACCTCTTTCAGCCCAATCCCCACCGCACCCCTGGCAAGCAGGCTTTCCGCAAGGTCTGACCTTATCCGCACTTCACTGCCCTTTCCCGTCCGCACACGGTAAAGCGCTTCCCCGCATTCCCCGTTTTCTTCCACGTCCGTAAGGACCGGGCAGTGGTAAGCCACGGCCTCCTCCCCTTCCGTATCGCACAATACCACGAACAGAAAAGGCATTTCCGCCTCATATTTCTTTATCACCTGTCTGACTTCCGGCGATACCATCAGAACCGGATCCGTCAGTATATCCGGATACACTGCATCTGCCCCTGCCTTTACATCCAAAAGGACATGTTTGGGCAGTTCCCCGTAATCCCTTCTGTTCATTTTCCTTACATCCAGTTTCCCGTACCAATTCACCGGCCTGGGGACAGAGTTCCCTTCCTGGGATGTCAGCACATAATATTCCGGTTCCGCACCGCATTCCCTGTCCTGCCGGTGCGCTTCCCTGCCGGATTCCCGGTCTTCCTGCTCCGGTGCATCCTTTCCTGCCCGGTACAGGATTTCCCCTTCCCCCCTGTACCTGCCAAAAAACACGTAAAAACCGTCCATGCGCTCCATGCGCCGGAACTCCTCCGTACACAGGATTTCCCCCTCCATATCCATGCACAGTCTGCAGACTGCGGCAAGGTAATATTTCACGCAGCGCAGCCTGACCGCATCTTCCTCATAGGCATAAATCCGCGGAAATGCACTTTTCAGTTTCCTTAAGATTACCGCCATATCCTCCTCAAACATCTCGAAAAAACAGGGCGGTTTCCATTCGCACACGGTCGGATTCCTGTCAAGGCAGAAATCCTCCCCGTACAAAACCAGCCGCAGGCCGTAAGTTCCCATCCGTATGCTGCCATACCGGTAACAGATGCCAAGGCATCCTGCCCTGCCGTTCCCCTGCCGCTCCCTGAGCCGGAACAGTCCTGCAAATACTTTACGGACTTCCTCCCTGCGTTCCGGCTTCCGGTATTCCGTTTCCAGTTCCCTGATTCTGGACGCAAACAATTCCTTCTGCATTTCCTCCGCCGCGTCCGCCAGTTCTTTTCTCCGCTCCATTGTCCCTATCCTCCGTCTACTGCACCTTCAATTCCCCGCCTACTGCACCTTCAATTCCCTGCCTACTGCACCTTCCGTTCCACGCTTACTGCACCTTCAATTCCCCGCCGATGAAGGATATGCCTCCGTCCAGTTGGATGGCCGTGCCCTTCTGCTGCAGGCTGACCGACGACGTCCCCGCTACCATCAGGGAGCCGGAATCGCTGGAAAGGGTCAGATCCCCCGCGGCTTCCAGCATGACGGAATGGGCGCTGACGATATGGATTCCCTCCGCGTCCGTCAGTTCTATCCTCGTCCCTTTATTATTGGTAATGACAATGGAATCCGGGGTAAAACGCACTTCCTTTTGGTATTTGCTCTTTAATACCTTGTGCGCCGGGTCCTTCCGGTCCGCACTGTCCGTTTCCACATGCACGGAACTGGTGACAAATGCCTGTCCTTCCTCCGTCTCCGGCACGGTAAGGCGCACCATGTCGCCCGGCTCCGGCATGCAGTACCAGCCGGTTCCGTCCGCCGTGGAATAAACGGTGGCATAGGGATACCAGATATTAATATTCTGGTCCCGGTTCTCGTCCCCCTGCACGGATACCTGCACTTTATCCTCTTTTACCTTCCGTACCATGGCGTCCAGGGAAACCCCGCCGATTCCTTCCGGTCTCACGGCAGGGATTTGCGTCCCTTTCTCCATCCTCAAATGGCAAGTATGCAGCAGTTCTCCGTCCGTATAGCTGCTTTGGATTTTGTACAGGAAAAATTTCCGCCCGTACTTCATGACATAATCACCGATTCTGTGGTTTTCCCTGCATACCACCGTATACGTAAGGAAATCCGATTCCGACACCTGCAGCCCTTCCGCTTTCTTCCGGCGGTATTCCTCCAAATCCTTCCCTACCGTATACTTTCCCTGCTCCTGCAGGTCAAATTCCTTCCCCACCGGCATGCCAAAGAAAAATTTCATTCCCGGCACCGCAGGCTCCGGTACGAGGAAAGCATGTTTCCTTGACGCCATCCTTTTTAAGAACTCCCAGTCCGTCTCATGGTACTGCAGGATGAGTTCCCCCGTCCTGTCGGGAAACGGGGAAGCGAACACTACCCCGCCGTTCCCGTAATCCCCAACCCTGTCACGGAATATCTGTTCGTATGCCATATCCCGGTCCTGATAGGTACGCAGGTGCCGTTCCCGGTCTGCCAGGCAGCTCCCGGTAGTGATTTCCAGCGTCAGCTTCTTTTGGTCATTGTCCGACATAACGGTGAAGTCCGTCACGGTTCCCCAAAACAGCGTTTCCGGAGCCCCGTCACCGCTTATTCCTTCCACTTTCTCCCATATTTCCCCTGTCAGCATCTTAAGGTACTTCTCCTCCTCCTCATCCGCTATGTAACCCGTAACGGTTACTTTTCCGTGCCGGTTCACCTCCCTTTCCATCCGTAACTCCAAAATCGCAAGAAAAGACACCGGGCTTGTCCTGATATTGTATTCTTTCATCTGTATCCTCCTTCTTCCTCTGTCGTTTTTACGGTATCCAGCATACCGAAAACCACAGGCTTCCATTTGTCATAATCCTCCAATGCACAGTAAAATGTCCCCATGACGCATCCCCCTCCTGCCGCAAACAGGAAGGCAAGGTTATACACCCTTTCATCCGCAGCAAAACTTTTATATTCCAGCCAGGGGATATCCCCGTTCTTTCCCGCAGCGCCGCTGCCGTAAAACACGGTCCGCCCGTCTGCCCGCTGCAGCGCCTGCCGGATTCTCCCCATACAGGCATCCGCCGCGTCCTCCGTTTCCATTTGGCGAAACGTTATCCCCGCCCGCCGGTCCGGGGTCAGGAACAGCACCGGCGGACGGTCCTGTGACCAAAAAATACCCTCCGCTTCTTCCTTTCCGCCTTCCCGGAAATCCGGCGGAATCCGTATCCGGAAGCCGAAACCGCAGGCAAATTCTCTCTCCCCGCCATTCTTTTCCCCCTGCTTTCCGGTTCCGTTAAATTGCCGTTCCATCCGCAGGAGGAAACAGTCAAAATCCTCATTCTTCATCCGTTTCATCCTGTTTCCTCCCAAAATCCATCTTAAAATCCGCCATAATCCGTTTCCTCTTTTCCAACGCCGCTTTCGCCCTGCCGTCTTCTGCGTGGAACGCCCTTTTTTCCAGTTCCGATACCGCCTGCACGCGGCTGCTTACCGCATTCAGCCGGTTTATCTTTTCTATGGCAGGGTTCTTCCCGACCCCTCCTGTTTTGATTGATTCACTCATATTACTTCCTCCTGTTTTGAATTTATCTTTTACCGTTAAATCCCTCCAGCCTCCCAACCGTCAATCCTCCGACTCTTTCCATTCCACCTCCTCCACAACACTGCAGAATTCCTTCACTCCGTGTGCATAAATAACATAAACATCTATCTGCTCCTCTTTTTTGTATAACACCTTCATAATTCCATTTGACATATCCATCCAGCACAAGTCACTAACCGGAAATTTCCTGCACTTCCCCTTGCTGTCCTTATAAACCGCCTGCCCGCCTTCCACGGTAATCACCCGACGGAAGCCTTTCTCCACCATCAATAAAAAAATCCCCAAATAAGCCTCCACACCACCCATCGGTGTTACTCTCCATAAGTCATATTCTGCTGTTTTACTAATATTCGATATTAGCGGGATTTTGCCCACAAGATAACCCGCTGTAGTTCCCACTGACGACCAAATAGCACCTCTAAATGCAACATTCCTTATGTCTTCACTAGTAGCTTGTGGGTTAGAAACTTTCTCTGTTACTGCAGATGTTGTCCCGGCAATAGCAGCATTTCCTATATAAGTAAGCCCAACTTTCAACCACTTCATTCCTGCATTTTTAGCAACCCAATTTGCCGCAGACGGCACCGCCGCCATTAAAGCCCCGCCCTGACATCAAAATCTCTACCCCGTTATAATTATCCAGGTCGAAAACATTTTTCCCTTCTATTACATTATTAATTACCTGTGCCCCAAAATCCGCTGCCATACCTACCACTGCACCCACAAGCATTCTTACTAACAGCCTGCCGTCCCAGTCCACATAATTCACCGGATCATTGGCACAATAAATATACCGATTCAATGACACACCGGCCGACATATCGCCGGGAATGATATCTTCCCCGTAAAAGCGTCCCGATTCCGGCGCATATTCTCTTGCCTGTGCGAAATAGGTACCGCTTATTCCGTCAGCCAGATAACCCGTAAATCCAAAAGGCTGCTTATCACCGGCATTTCCGAACAGGTCATTTCCAAATTCGTCATACCCGTAAACAGATAAATCATTTCCGTTCCTCCACAAAAACCGGACCGGACTTCCCAGCTCATCCAGCAGGGCATAACTGTCCCTTCCTTCTTCCTCCATTCCTGCCAACAGATTCCCCCAAAGATATTTCTGTTTGGCTTCCCCGTTTTCCCTGATGAGCAGGTTATGGCAGCTTCTTGTCATGTCCAGGACATAGTCCGTATGTATGTTTTTATTCCGAATCCCCCATTCTTCCCGGGAAACCCTCATCCCTGCACCGTTATAGATATATCTGCATCCTTCCCCACCGGCAGTCCCTGCTTCCCTGATTTTTCCCATGGCATCATATGCATAGCTTTTCCCTGCCGCACCATTCTGCAGGATTTCGATGAGATTACCCTTTTTATCATAATGATACGCATACTGTTCCTTCCCCATGCTCTGCACCATCTGATCCATGGAATTGTAAGTATATTCCGTCCTCCCATCCGAATCTTCCATCCTGCTCCTGTTATGGAACGAATCGTAAGCATATTCCCGCAGCATTTTGCCGTCTTTCTCCATACTGGTCAAACGTCCTGCCCTGTCGTAGCCATACCTGAAAGTACCGCTCTCTTTTGGCACTCCCCTGCGGTATTTAAAAATACCCGTCTTGTTTCCCGTCTTGTCATATTCGTATTTGTAATCTTCCAGTACTACGTCATGCATCTTATGGGTCAGCCCCGTGATTTTTCCTGCGTGATTATAACAATAAGAGGTGGTCAGTCCGTTATTGCAGGATATTTCTTCCGGCAGCCCGTTTTCCCCGTACCGGTACCCGATCCGGTTATTTCCGCTTGTCAGCTCTTTCAGACGCATCAGGTTATCATAGAAATAATTCACCCTGCTTCCGTCCGGATATATCACCGCATTCTTCTGATTCATGCTTCCCCATTCATATGCAACGCTGTCCGCCTAATCCCCCACAAGCCGGTTCACCAACGCCGCACCCGCCTGTCTTTCCAGCCCGGACTCCAGTCCCGCACCGGGTGTGGATGCCAGGATATCCTTTTCCAGTCCTTCCAGTCCGTATTCCTTTCCGGCCTCCGGTCCGTCCTCCCGGAAGACGGGAAAAGCCGCATCTCCCGCGCCTGCCATCGTAACCTCATTGGTGGCGCCCACGGAATCGAATCCGTTGCACATGTTGATGACCGTCGGGGCTGACGCATCCCTCCTGACTATGGACAGTTCCTGCGGCGCCTGCAGGAATACGGCATCTCCCTTCAGTCCGATGGAATCTTTCGCCGAAACCACGATATTCTTATTGCTTACCATGCTTGCCCCCGTGCCGTCGTCCAATACCATTTCCAGCGGGCTTTCCTGTTTCAAGTCACGGAACCCCATACTGTCCGGCAGCAGGAACATCCGTTTCTGCCCCGCCGTCGTGAAATATCTGTCGCTGCATTTCATTTCCGGATTTCCCGTACCGTTCCCGTGTACCCCGCAGACTGCCCGCGCCTGTTTTCCTTCGCAGTCGCCCAAATGGATATATACCTTTTCCCCTTTTTCCGGCATGCAGTACATCAGGTTGCCCGCATCCGGACGCCACGGGTACCAAAAGGCGTCTTCCGCTTTCTGCACCCGGTCCATGTCGAAATGCACCTTCACCTGTTCCTCTCTCCTGTCCAGTACCGTTGCCGGAAGCAGAAGCCCTGCATGGCGCGGATTCCCGTATTTTGGGCCGGAAAATGCTTCCGCGCCGGAAATGACATAGCGGAAACGCAGCAGCCCCCTCTCCAGCCGGCATCCCTTGCGGATGACCGCATACTCCCGCCCCATCCATTTCACGCGGTCGCCGATGTTCCAGTTTTCATATGCCGCTATCTCCTGACAGAGGCAGCGGTTCTCCCTGTCCAAAAATACTTTCTCCCTTACCATGTCTGCGCCGCTGCCGTCCCATACCCTTCCCATGGGAAAGCCGACATAAATACCCATACCTGACGACAGGACGGAAGGAAGCACCGCCGTACCGAGATGCCCTGCCAGCCGACAGAGAAATTCCCAGTCCGTCTCCCCGATTTGGTAAAGTACCCCGCCGGTTTTGCGGTCTTTTGCAGTGAATACCGCTGCCGCATGTACTACGGCGCTATCTGACGGTTCCGCTCCGCGGTCCGCGAGTACTTCCTGTACGACCTCCCCGTAAGTGGCGTCCGTCTTTTGGAAGGTACGGTTTTTCTTTCCGTAATCCAAAAGCCGCGAGACAGACACCCCTTCCACGGTTACGCCGTACCCGCTTCCTTCCTGGGTGACACGGACTGTTTCCGGGATTCCGTTAAAAAGCATGGTTTCCCCCGCCCATACTTCTATCCTTCCCCGCTCCATGGGCCGGAGCAGGAATCCGTACCCCAGTTCTTCCGGAACCATCCCCGTTAAACGGATGGATGCATGGCTGTTTTTTACTATCTCCATTTCCAATTCTTTCAAATCCTCTATGGGAACTGCCGCTTTTACTTTTATTTCCCCCTGTGTGACTGCCGACATGCCTTACACCTTCCCTTCTGCTTTCTTTTACTTTCTTCTGTTTTGTGCCTTCTTCTGATTTCCCTCATTTATCTATTTTCTGCCTTCTGTCCGCGCCCGGACGGACCTCCGTATATATCCGCATACCTCACGCCATTTCACACACGTCCCTTTCGGATAGGTAACGGTCAGGAGCAGCAGCTTCCCGTCCTCCGGGAGAAATACCGCCTTCATATGCTCCGACCGGATATCCTTCATATTAAGCAGAAACCATCCGCAGGGAAGTCCGGAACCGCCATCTTCCGCTAAGTGGACCACTGACTGCCCGTATTGGGGAAAGGTTTCCTTCACCAGCCTGCCCACTTCCATGGCCGTCCCGTAAACGTCCCCATTCCCTTTTCCGTTTTCCAAAAGCTGCAGTGTCAGACGGACGTCTTCCTCCCGGTCCTCCATCATTATTTCCGGACGTTTTCCATACGGAAAATATGCCGCCTTCCTTTCCTCCTCCATTTCCGCAAAACCGGAAGGCAGTTCCATGAGAATCTTCCCGTCCCAAAACTCCCATGGCTCCGTCAGAACGGTATCCTGTTCGCATTCTTCCGCCCCGCCGTCATATATTAATTTCCCGGACATTTCCCTGTTCCCTTTCAGTCCATCCATATCCTGTCCTGTCCCCTTTCCGCTCCTGCCCGGATACGGTTTCCGCGTATCCCCCTTGGTATCCTTAATACAGTACCATCTTATCGAGTTCCATTGTTTCGTCCACGCCGATAATCCCGAAATGGTGTTCCCAAAATAAGAACACCCGGTAATTCAACGGAAGGAACATACCTTTTAAAAACTCCAGCTTTTCCTGTTCCTTTTCCGTCTCCCTGACGCCCACATAAATCAGCAGTTCCCGTATTTCATCGTTGCTGGCATATACCAGCGAATCCGGATACAGGAAGCGCATCACCTCCCGGAACAGCCTGACGGAACTGCCGCACCGGTACAGCTTCAGCACCAGCCGCAGCAGATGGCGCAGGCTGCCCCTGTCAAAAGATTCCATGACCCGTGACGCTTCCTGCCCGAACACACCCGCCAGGATATCCCGGTACAGGAATCCCACCGCATATTCCTGACGGCTCATCCCCTGCCGGAGATCCAGCCGTACCATGTACTGCATGAATACACAGAATACGGCTTCCCTTGTCTGACGGTATTCCGTCAGGTTCCGGTCAAACAAGGGCGAACAGATCTCCGCAAACCGGTACAGCGGATTGATTCCCACTTCCGCTTCCCCCGCTCCCGGTTCCTGTCCGTTCAGCATCTCCTGTACCAGTTCCGTATACGGACTTCCGTCCTCCACCGGCACATAGCGCAGACTCTCCCTGGGTATTCCCCTGCGGTCTGCCGCCAGCGCCGCTTCCCAAGCATAATTCATAATCCTTCCTCCGTTTCCCCGCTGCCATCCGTCTCCTCCTGCCCTGCGAGGACTCCCACACACCGGTATTCACTGACATCCGTCTGTATCCGTGATACGACAAACCGTACCATGCTGTCATTCAGATAATGCCCCGGAGCCTTTGCCCTGAATTTTAAAAGCAATACTTTCCTGCCGCCCATGGGAAACAGCCCGTCCTGCACAAACCAGTCCATTCCCTCCTGTACCGGATAGCCCGACCCGTCCTCCAGGATTTCATAATTTTCCACCTCTATGTAGTCCTCCGTACCCGTTTCCCGGATCCTCCGGAACAGGTCCGCCTTTGTCAGCAGGCGTACCCCCGTCCCTTCCGCGTATCTGCGGATGAAGGAATCCCTCCTGTGGTTGGACAACAGCGGCATGTCATAATCCAGTGAATACATGGTTTCCCCCTGCACAATCCGCAGGGCAGTCCATTTTTGGAAGGTTTCCTTCGTGGTGCGGAGCACAATCCGGTCTTCCTCATGGCGGATTTCCAATATTTCTTCCCTGGACTGTATCAGGTATCCGTCCCCCTCCCCGTCCCCGCCCCCCATAAACTCATGTTCATAATGGACGCCGTCAATGCACGGCACCATGAAATTCCCGCTGTTAAACGTGACGGATTCTATGTTCCAAAGGGGTATGGCATCCATGCGCACCATGCTCCCATACCTGCCAAAACGGATATCCACATCGGTTACGCTATCTCCGTCCCCGCTTCCGTCCGGCATCTCCTGCCGCTCCACGTAGATATCGTAAAACTTGTCCAAATATCCCGTATGCACCGTTGTCCACGGAACACCGTTATCCAAAAAAACCCGGTATAACCGTTCCACCGCATCCCGGTACCTTACGGCACGGCAGACATGGAACACCGTTTCCCTTCCGTCCGCCGTCCCCGCGAAATCCCCTTCCGCTTCAAATTCCGCGCACAGCCCCTCCCCCGCTTCCAAAAACAGGGTCCCGGCATAGAGATATTCCCCCGTGGACAGGGCTTCCGTACATTCCTCCCGCCACAGGTCCGCCGGAACAACCGGAAAAAGGGTTCCGTTCATGGGGTCATAATGTTCCCGCCTGATCACCGTGGATGCTATCCCGTAACGGCTCTCCGGCACTTCCCTCTCCCGGTAAATCCGCTGTTCCAGCTCCCGGTAACACTGTTCCGTGCGGGCTATGATGCCGCCAAGCCCTTCCAAAAGCACCTTTTTCGCAAATCCCCGTTCTCCCAAATCATCAATTTCACGGAGCTGTTCGGCTATGTAACGTTCAAAATCAAAAGGGTATTCCAATACCGGCGGTACCCGGCTTCCCTGCTGTTCCTTCATTTCTTTTCCTCCCTCGTATTTTTAATATATTAAAAAATTAATAAGTTAATATTCTAATCAGTTAATAATAAGTAATAATCCCGATATCCCTTCGGATCCCTATCCTTTTTTCCTCCCCATCCCCCGGTTCCCTGGGAGTGAATGTCACAATCCATTCGTAAGTCTCCGCATTCTCCACGACTTCCACGTCATATGCGGGATCCTCCCGTGTTTCCCAGTCTTCATATAAACCGATACTTGCCGCTGCCAGCTTCACCGCGCTCTCTTTCCCATAGGAATCTTTTGTCCGGTCTATGACATCCACATGTACGCGGCCGCATACCGGCGGATTCATCAGTGTGTAGCTTCCCAAATAAATGTTCATGCATACGGAGACGCCAAGGCAGGCGTATAAAAATTTGGATTTCATAATATTGGTTCTTCCTTTCTTTTATTTCAATTATTCATCTTTTACCTTTTTATTTATCTTTTTATTATTCTTTTTATTTTCCCCCCTTTATCATTATCTTTACGCCAAGGACGGTTTATGTTTTCTCCAGCAGATACCATCCCTGGTATATCTTAATGATGACCTCCGTCCTGCTGACCGCCACAATCTCGCCGTCCAAAATACTATTCCCCGGTTCCCTGATATTTCCTGTAAAAACCTGGATTTCTTCATTGGTAAGTCCTAACTCGTCATGGATTCCTTTTTCATTTTGATAACCATATTTGTCCACGATTGCGGAAGTATAACCGCCTGTCCCAAGTCTGTCCGGCAGCACGCCGCTGCCGCCATATATCTCCATTCCGTCCTCACTGATTATTACGGTATCCCCCAAATAGCTTTCCGGATAAAAAAAACCTCCGTCTTCTTCCCTGTACCCCGTACCGCCAAACCATCTGTTCCTTCCCCTCCAGCCGTCCTGATAGGACACCAGCCGTCTCACCTTCCATTCACCGTACAGTTCTTCCTCTCTCATGTCCGTTACCGCTTCCCTGTACCGCTCCATGTAATAAATATCAAACAAATACCAACACAGCACTTCCCCTTCTTCCGTTACCACAAAAGACATCGAATTCCATTTCCCTGAAAACTTAACCACCGTAACTTTCTGTTCCGCATATTTCCGGTACCACTCCTCCCCAGCCTGCTTCCATAAGTTCCGCCATTCACGGTTTCCACCTCCACCGTCCGGTACCTGAAAACTGCATCCTCCTGCTTCATATAACTACCAAAACTTTCAATTATCCTGTTGGGTTCGATTATGATGCTTCTCCCCAAATAATCTTCATAATGATCATATGTCGCTGTAATATACTGGCTTGCCACGTAATCCCTCATATACAGGCGGGAATTTCCCGGTGCCGCATAATATTCCATATCCTTTTTCCGACAGATTCCTGCTTTTCCCTTTCCTCAATGAAATATCCATATTTTCCACATTCACGGATTTATACTTACATTTCAGCTTATCCGTTTCACGGATCTTATTTTTTCTTTTCCCGCCAATGCCCGCATTTATTTGCAAAACAGAGTGTTCTTTCCCTAATTCCAACATATAATCAAGGCAACTTTTACCTTCCGCATCATACCCGCCATGCGGTTCACAGCATAGCAGGATACCCACTTTCCACCTTTCCTTCAACATTAGTTTTACTGCCTGAATATTATTTTCCCTATGCCCAATTACAACCAAGTCGTTTTTGATGTGGAATAGTTCTGTCACATATGTCACCCATTCCAATACGCCATCCTCATAATTTGTAAAATCTTCCTTTCCGCATGCGCCAAGCATGTCCATTCTAATTACCAAATATCCATACCACGCAAGACCATCCGCAAGTTCGTTGTAAGGTGCAAAATTATGTAACCAGCCAATCGCATCGTATCGCCCCGAACCATTGATGCAATTGCCGTTATAATCCACCTGATAGAGGGCAAACGGCTTTTGGGGAAGTATGAGTATTACTTTATCTTTTATGTTTCCTTCCTTGGGCAGTGTAACCATGCACCGATGGAAAAGATTATCAGGATTTCCGTATTTTTTTTATTACATCATCGGAATACCGCATTTTTGATTCTATGCCCATAAACAGTTTTGTTTCTTTGTTAATGCGGATTATGCTTATCAATCCCAAATAAAATACCGGAAGTATCAATAACAGGTACAGGGCAAACCAATTTCCAGGACAGATCAAACAAATGATTACTGCAATTATGGAAACCGCAATGCCGATTAATGCCTTTATCCTTATATCAGCATTCATCAAGCAGATAATAAAAACATGCATGATTAAAACAGATATCCACATAATAAGCACCGTTGCCACTTGCCACCTCCAGTCCGAAACCTGCCACCGGCGATTCCCTGAGCCGCTAATATCCCCTTACCCCTTAGCGGTGATAATTACTCACAATTCCGTAATCCCTCCTCAACCATACCACATGCTCCCCGTCCAAAAATATGCCTATGTCTTCCTCCCTGATCCGGACGAAAACAATCCATTCATAACTCGGTTCATTGAAGAAAACACGGTATTCATACGGATAATCGTTAATCAGTCTTTTACCTAATTTTGTTCTCACCAACAGTACTGCCGTTTCCGCATCCGGCACCACATCCCTCGTCCAATCTATTTCATCCCTATGTACGTGCCCGCACACGGGCTCCCGTATTAACAGGTGGAAGCCCAGCGCCATGCTAAAAAAAGCGGACAATACAATACAAACACATAATATTTTTCTTTCCACAAACACCCCCTCCTTTCCAATCCGCCATTACCACTTCATCCAACCATAAAACTCTATGCTACCGTTGTCCCTTCTCACTCCTACGACCACCCTATCCCATAAGGGATCATCCAAGGAAAATATGACAAGCCACTCATTGGTCGGATAATTATACACAACCTCCACACTTTCTTCCAAAGTTCCCTGCAAATTGCCATAACCAAGTACTACAACTGCCGCCAATCTGACCGCCATTTCCTCATCATAATATTCTTTGTCGCGTTCCAAAGGTTCTGTCATATAAGCATCCAGTTCCCTGTATGGTCCGCATTTTACGGCACAGACGCCAAAAAGGCCGCTTAAAATTGTGATGGTTCCTGCAAAGACATAAAGCAAATTAATTTTCATCTTCTTTGCCACCCAGCCATTTCCCCGCTTCAATCCAAACATTTACATATCCTTTCTTGTTTGCTTTGGTTAAACCTGTCCCTTCTCACCCCTGCCATCAGCTTGTCTCGTCGAGGATTTTTCAGTGCAAAAATATTTTTCCATTTGCTTACGTTCCGCCACTAACACTGAAACTCAGAACACATATCCAGTTTTAATTTACTACTTCATACCCATAATTTTCTATACTCCCCGTATCCCTTCTCACCCCTATCATCAGCCTGTCCCATATGGGATCACTTAGCCAATAAATAACAAGCCACTCATTGGTCGGGTAATTAAACACGACCTCCACGCTTTCCTCGAAAGTCCCCCGCAGTTTCCTTTCATCAGGTCCCAAAACTGCCGCCAGCCTGACTGCCATTTCCTCATTATAATAATCCTGCTCTCGTCCTATGGCATACGCCATATAGGCATCCATTTTACGGTATGATCCATTTCTTACGGAATAAATGCCCAAAACGATGCTTAAAAATGTGCCGCCCCCTAAATACACATAAGAATAAATTTTTTTCATGATCATGCTCCTTATTTGTTACTTACTTTTATCTTGAGACCAAAATAATATTTACAATGTATCCCATAATATTTTAATCGCTTAAATATCAGCATTGTCGGGCTATACATTCCTTCCCACATATATCAGCGACAGAAATTATTTAAGATTCCATTGTCCCGTCTCAGCCATACTACACATTCTCCATCCACATAAAACCTGTCTTCTGCCCTGTATCGAAAGAAAACAATCCATTCATAACTCGGCTCGTTAAAAAAAACAAAGTAAACATATGGATAGTCCTCCCCAATCCATTTTCCGTCCAACCGCTCCTTTGCCAGCAGTATTGCCGTTTTCCCATCCGGTATCACATCCTTTGTCCTGTCTATATCTTCCCAATGCTTATGTTCACATACCGGCTGACGCTTCAACAGATGTATTGACAATGCCATATTTATCAAGAAAGACAATGTAAAGCATACATATAAAAATTTATTTTTCATATATTCCACCCCTTTTGGCTGCCATATCTAATACTTACTTATCAGAAGTACAAGTTGCAGTTTCCGAATCTTTCGGATAACAATTTTCACATTCTTTTTTATGATTTTCCTCACGCAAAGGATGATTTTTATCATGGGGCAATTTCCATTCATTTACTAATTTTTTATGCTGATTAAGAACTGATTTTTCATTTGGATCAAAACTGCGCAGTGTTCCTATTGGAGTCACAACATAAATGGGCAATCTTGAAAATTCTTTTGACCAGTCTTCATCAATATCTGAAGGAATATCCGTATCTTTTATAAGATATTTACCAGTTTCTATTGATTCTTTTGATTGTTTATATGCCCCGTGAGTATGAATACCAGCCACCGGCCATACTTTACCCATCCATGCATCCTTCTTTTCCGGCAATTCCGCTTTGTTATAAGGATCCATTTCCACACGATCATCAAAATTATTTGTATGCGGTTCCGTATAGGAGTAATATCTCTTTTTTTCAGTACCAAAAGGTATAAAACCAAATATCTTTTTTTCTACTTCAACTTCCCACGCATATATATAAGCGCCATACTCAATATCCTTTTCAATGGATTCAGCATTCATTGTTTCCGCGAAATCTTTTGCCGCATCATCCATGGACTTAAACGTATCCCCGGCTTCACCTCCCAACAAATCCACGTACCTGACAGGATTATTCATACAGTAAGCATAAACATTTGTACTCTGCCTTACCGCATCCATGTTTGGCACAAAACCACCGGCAGGAATATCCCCGTAAATACTGTTATCCGCATTCCAATGGGTATCCCTTGCCATGAACCTGCCTCTGCCTGCGTCATACTCCCTTGCCTGTGCAAAATAAGTTCCACTGTCACCGTCATAACGGTAGCCCGTGTAACCAAACGGCTGTTCTTCCCCCTGTTTGGCATATGGTGTTCCAAAACTGTCTGCACCATGCATATCATGCAGGTCATTCCCAAATTCATCATAACCGTATGCACTGCCCCTGCCTGTCGCATATAACACACGCAAAGGGCTGCCTAATTCATCATTCATGTAATATCTCGGACTTTTCCCCGTATCTTCCACTGCAGCAGGAGAGAGATCCCAATAAATGTTCTGTCTTTCCTCCCCCCTTTGAAATTCCAGCAGTCGGCCCCCCGGCGCCATTAAATCCAAAAAGTATGTTTCCTTTCTATCACCGGATACCTTCGCTGTACGATATCCCAATCCATTGTAACAATACAATGACTGCATTCCCCTGCTGTCCCGGAACTCAGACAACCTGTTCCCTGCGTTATATACATACCTGCGGGACTGAGTTTCCCCGGTGCATTCCGATATTAAATTTCCCCGTAAATCATAGGCATAGGTTTTTATCATGTCTGCTTCTCTTTGGATGCCGCCACTCCAAGTACATGCCACATCCCCCTCCCATATTTCCTCCCCCGCAAGCTGGTTCAGCATATTGTACGTATAAATATATGTCCTTCCTGCACTATAATCCATCATTCCCGTACGGTTCCCGAAGGAATCATAAATATACTTCCTGATAGGCTTTCCGTCTTTTTCCACGTCCGTCAGGCGGTTTAACGGATCATAGAGGAACCCGTATGTCCCGTTTTCCCCCGGCAGTCCCTTCCTTTCCTTTTTGATGCCGGTTTTGTTTCCCACCGCATCATATTCATAACGGTAACGGTCAAGGATATCCCTCCCGTCCCTGTGTATGAGTTCTTCCGGCAGCCCGACGGCATTGTACTGCCAAACGGTACACAACCCACCCGCATTTTTTTCCGACAGGCGTCCTTCCCCGTCATAGCGGTACGTGATGCATAAATCTGTCTTTCCTCTTTCCTCCCTTACCAGCTTTTCCAAACGGAGCTGTCCATCATAACCGTACCGGATTTTTTTCCCGTCCGGATAAGTCATGCTTTTCTTTTCTCCCATTGCACCCCATTCATATTCCACTGTTTTTCCTGTATGGTCCGTAACCCGTACGGGTCTTCCCTGGCGGTTCCGTTCTATCTTGGTCTCCCCGTTCCAGTCCCTTACCAGTGCAATCTGTCCCAAGGGCGTATATTCCAGCTCCACCCGGCTTCCGTCCCCGTAAACAATGCCGCCAAGATGCCCATCCGGCCTGTAATCATACTCCGTCCGGTTGCCAACAGGATCCACAGTCTGTATGACACGGTCCAAAACATCATAAACATGAGAAACCTCCGCCGTTACCTTTCCTCCGTCCAATACCCTGCCATGCAGCACATTTCCCACAGGATCGTATTCATAAATGCAGGAAAAAGAGGATTCCGCTTCTTCCCCCGTTTTCCGTAATTCCGTTTTCACCATATGTCCATTCCTGTCATATGTATATGTGGTCACAGCCCCCGAAGGGGATATCTCCTCCGCCAAATTTCCCATCAGATCATACCGGCGCAGTGTAATCCCGTCTTCCTTATCCGTGATTTTTCCCGGTCTGTTCATACAATCATATTCCACCGTAACCCCATTACCGTCAAAATCGCGGATACACACCGGTTCCCCGCTCTCATTATAAGTGTAAGTCCTTGTATTTCCTTCCGGATTGATTACCGCCGTTACACGGCTTTCAGCATCATATTCATAACAGACGGCATTTCCTTCCGCATCGGCGGACATGACCAGCCGGTTCAGGATATCGTAGGTATAGGCTGTTGCTACCCCATTGGAATCCGTGGTGCCGATTATATTTCCCCTGTCATCATACCGGACATACAAAAGACTTCCGTCCTCTCTCTCCAACTGCTCCGGCAGTCCTTTCCCATTGTAAACAATCCTGCGGCTGCGTCCAAGCGCATCCGTACTTTTTACCAGTCTTCCCTCCTCATCATATGCATTCCTGCTTATTATCTTGCCGCATTCCTTCACAGTAAGCAGCCGGTTTCCGCTGTCATAAGTGTATTCCGTCACCTGCCCCAAAGCATTGGTGACTGCCGCCAGGTTCCCCCTGCCGTCATACCGGTATTTTGTCTTGTTCCCGTTTTTATCCACGTAAAACGTCCTTTGGTTGTTGTCGTTATATCCGAAGGTTTCTTCCCCATCCGCATATATGTTTTTCACGTTGCGCATCCGTTCGTCCATTTCATGTACCACCATGCTCCCATCCGGGTTCTTCACATAACTGCGCATATTTTCATCATCATACATCATCTCCGCCACACCCCCATCCGGCAGTACCTGCTTCACTACCCGGTTGGCGGCATCATATTCGTTATACACGCCCGTAATGCCCCTCGGCGTGACGATGCTTTCCAGCCTGCCGTCC
>ERZ779637.680-NODE-680-length-19917-cov-19.208388_pt1 | contig 19917 bp, 14 predicted proteins | sample MGYA00514196_ERZ779637 | MGnify/ENA primary metagenome ERZ779637 (study PRJEB29562, sample SAMEA4376700) | mouse gut metagenome | isolation source: Cecum | study: EMG produced TPA metagenomics assembly of the A DSS colitis mouse model was used to assess the...
AAATCTCATTGCCGTCGGACTGGTAGACGGACTTGTAGATGGACTCCACCTCCACATTGGCGTCAAGCGCCATCACGATATCTTCTACGGAAAGCTCCGTCTCCGCGGAAAGCTCCTGCAGGGTCGCATCCCTGCCGTAAATCTGGGACAGTCTCTCCGCCGCCTGCTTGATCTTCCAGCCGTTTTCCTTGAGGGTGCGGCTCACCTTCACCATACCGTCGTCCCGCAGAAACCGCTTGATCTCCCCCTGAATCATGGGCACAGCGTAGGTGGAAAAGCGAACCCCGAACTGCAGGTCAAACTTGTCGATCGCCTTGATCAGACCGATACAGCCGATCTGGAACAAATCCTCCGCATCGTATCCCCTGCCCGTGAAACGTTTGACAATATGCCGCACCAAACCTAAATTTTCCTCTATCAGTACCTCTCTCGCCTCTTTATCTCCTGCCTGTGATCGTTCGATTAATACGGCAGTTTCCTCCATAGGCTACTCCTCGTTTACGATCCAGCCGCTAAGCCCGATCTTTTTATACATACGCACGGTCGTCCCCAACTCCGGTTCGGAGAAAACCTCCAGTTCATCCATAAACGCCTCCATAAAAGCAAAGCCCATCCCGGAACGCTCCCATTCGGGTCTGGTCGTAAAAAGCGGTTCCATCGCGCGGTTCACATCCTCCATCCCCACACCCCGGTCTACGATCTCCACCTCCAAAATACTGCCCTTCAGCTCGCAGTTCATCTGCACCCTGTCCGTCACACGCCCTTTATTCCCGTAACCGTGGATGATCGCGTTTGTCACCGCCTCGGACACCGCAGTCTTCACGTCGGATAGTTCCTCCAGCGTAGGATTTAACGGGGCGATAAACGCCGCCACCGCCATTCTCGCAAACGCCTCATTGTCCGACACCGCCGCAAATTCCAGGCGCATCTCGTTCGTCACCAGCCTGTAATCTTTCTTCTCCGTAACCTCTATCATATCTTCCTCCTTTTACGTTAAATAGTTAATTTTCAATCAGTTCCACTATATTTTCAAGCCCCGACAGGAGGAGAATCCTTCTGATCCTGCTGCCCGCGTTCACTGCGTACACCTTCCCCCCAAAGCACGAGATCTTCCGGTAGCGCCCGAGAATAACCCCCACGCCCGAACTGTCCATAAAGGTTGTCCTCTCGAAATCAAACACCACATTTCCCACCTGCTTCGAGACGATATACCTGTCCGCTCGTTTACTTATGTCAACTGATTTGTGATGGTCTATCTCAGCCGGCATCCGTATCATTAGATAATTGTCAATCACCTTATAGTCCTCGTCCATATTATGTAAACCCTCCTTTTCCACTGATTCACAAACATCCTATTCTTTGCCTTGCCACAAGCCTAAGATGAAACAATCTATTCTTAAGGAGCCCCTTGGAGAGCGTCAGCGCTTAACGAGGTTTTCACGAGTTTAGCGTCTGCTACGCTCGAAACGGAGCGAAAGCGCGGCGACGAAGAATTGATTGTTTCGTCTGCGCTTATTTACAAACAAAAAAGAACATGATGTTTCCATCACATTCTCTTTCGCGTCTTATCTATTCTTTTTTCTTTCGTATGCAGCGGCTCCCTCGCTCTACTCCGCCGTGCCTTCTATCTGCGCCAGCGTGACCTTGGACTTATCCGCCTTCTCCGTGTTGGGGAACAGCTCGATCACCTGCTGATAAATTTCCCTCGCCTTCGCCTCATCGCCCATGCGGTAGTAGGAGTTCGCCAGATCAAAGAGCGCCTGCCCGTTGGTGGCGTCATACTGGAACGCCTTTTCCAGATTCGGAATGGCGTCCGCATAATTCCCCGCCCAGAACGCCGCATGACCGTCCTCGTCATAAGACTCCGCAATCTGCGGTCCTACGAGCGCTAACAGAGTATTGTAAAGGCTCTCAAACGCCTCCGAGTTTTCGTGTTCTTCTTCCTGCGCGCGCTCCTCCTCGATCTCCGTCAGATAATCCGCCACCACGGTGACGTCCTCGGGGTTCGTAAGATATGCGCCCGCCGCTTTCATCAGGCTTTCCACGGACTGCAGCGTGCCGTCCTTCCCCATATACGCCGTCAGATCCTGCTGCAGCGTCTCGTTCTGCGCCTGCAGCTCCCCGAGCTGCTGCTGCAGTTCGTCGATGGTCGCCGTCTTCGCGTCGGACTGCTCGCTGACCTTGCGCAAGTCCTCGTCAAGACTCGCCCTTGCGGTCTGTATCCGCGCCGGCAGGATCAGGAAAAAAGCAATCGCAATACCGATAGCAAGTCCGATTCCCAGATTCAACAGGGAGGTAACGCCCCTGCCCTCTTTCATATTTACCGGCTGGATGATCGTCTCATTGCCGCTCTGGTACTTGACGACCTCGTCCTTCTTTTTCTTCGGCGCGTTCTTCACGCCCTCCTCGGGAAGCAGCATCTCGTTCACTTCCTTCAGATAACGAAGGGTCGCCGTATTGTTCGTGTCAATCTCAAGACACTTGGTCAGCTCCCTTTTCGCCCGCTCCCACTCCTCGCTGTTGATATACAAAAGCGCAAGAAGCTGGTGTGCCCGAATAAACTTCGGATTTAAGGACAGTACCTTCTTCAACTGAATCACCGCCAGATCAAGACTGTCCTGATTGCAGTAAGTGAGCGCCTGATTATATTTCTTGATGGTCTGATTGATGGTGTCCAGACGGTTCTGGTTCGTCTGGATCATGTTGATATAATCGTCCGCAATGTTCTTCTTCGGACGCAGGTTCTTACTGATAACCCACTCGCTTAATGCCGCCACAACCTCACCGGTCTCAAAATAGACCAGCCCGAGAAGGTTTCTCGCTTCCACATTATTCTTGTCAAATTTAAGGCTCTGCCGCAAACTTGTAATCGCACCCGTCAGATCTCTGACGCTTGCCCGCTCCAGTCCGTCGTTATAGAAACGGTTGGATATATATATGATCCTCTTATAAAGGGCTACATCGGCACCGCAGTTCGTGCAAAAATCATGTTCAGACAGCGTACAGCCACACTGATAACAAATCATCTATGCCAATCCCCTATTCTACTGCTTTCTTCGATTCCTTCACAATCTTCACCATCAGATCCGCCATATCCGTCAGATCCTGATTGTAGATCGCTTCCTCCGCGTCCTCCACTTCCAGACTGGGGTGGAACTTTTTCAGTTCCTCTTCAAAATTAATCATCGTTAAATCTCCTCAAAAGGGCTTTTACCTCGCCCGCCAAATATAATGAACCGACAATATACACCTCGTCCCCGTCATGTTTTTGTATAAGCAGATCCGAAAACGCTGCATCCAGCGTCTCATATGCCTTTGTGTCAAATCCGGTATATTGTCCGAAACAATCCGTAAGTTTCGCAAGCGGTAGCGCCCGTTCTCCCTGTAAAGGCACAAGCCATATCTCGTCAAAAAGCCCCGCCTGCGCAAGCAGCTCCGCCACCCGGGCATACTGCTTGTCCCGCACCGTAGAGTAGAGCAGAACCCGCCTGCCGGTACAGGAATGCTGTTTTACCGTCTCCAGAAAGGCGTAAATCCCATCCGCGTTGTGCGCGCCGTCCAGATATACCGACGGCAGTATCTCCTCCATTCTGCCCTCCCAGACCATTTCCCGGATCCCTCTCTGCAGCGCGGAAACCGTGATCCGCCTGTCATCCAGAAGCGCCAGCGCGCTCGCCGCGAGCGACGCGTTCTCCATCTGATAGAGTGCAGAAGTGGACACAGTAAAACCAATATAATCATAATAGTGTAAATGAAGAGAAAAATCAATCGTTTTATGCCCGATATTTATTTCTTTTATCGCAGCTTTCTCTACGGGAAAGGTTTTCGCCCCGATTTTTTCCGCGCATTCCTCCATGACGCGGGTCACTTCCTCCTGCCTCTTTGGGTATACCACAGGCACGCCGGGGCGCATAATCCCCGCCTTCTCCCCCGCAATCTTGGCAAGCGTTTCCCCCAGATATTCCATATGGTCATAGCCGATGGACGTGATGATGCACAGTTTTTTCTGTTCCACTACGTTTGTGGCGTCAAGCCTGCCGCCGAGCCCCGTCTCCAAAACCGCGTACTCTACGCCGTATTTCTCAAAGAGCGTCATTGCCATAAAGAACAGCAGTTCAAAAAAAGTAGGGTGGTACGCTGTGGCAAGCCGCTCCACCTCCCCCATCACCACACGGAACGCATAAAGAAAGTCCTCTTCGGAAATCATCTCCCCGTTTATCACAAACCGTTCCCGCATACTCACAAGGTGGGGGGACGTAAACATACCGCAGGAAATGCCCGCCTTTCGCAGAACAGAACACAAATAAGCACAAACGGAGCCCTTTCCGTTTGTGCCTGCTATGTGTAGAATCTTACTGTTCTTCGCCGGATATCCGAGACGCGCCCAGAAGCGCGCGGTATCCTCCATGCTGTTTTTTGTCGTAAATTTAGGGGTGGCGTTGATATAATCCACCGCCGCCCCGCAAGTCTCAAAGGTTTCTTCCATCTTATCTCCGTAATCCGCCGCAAAAATCAGTTGTGTATGATTACCGTACCTTCAATGACACCCTTTTCCGCGGCATATCTCATATAGCAGGTATTGCGGTCAAGAGTCATCTGCTCGGCGTTGATGCCGATCACCACATTGCGGTAAATATTGCCGTCGATCTTGATATAGGAATCCCTGCCTTCCTCCATGGTAGTCTCCAGTTCTTCCCTCTCCTTGCCCACCTTGTCGAGCTCCGCAAAATATTCATCCTTCAGGTGGTTCCACTCCAAAAGGCTCGCCTCCGTATTTTTCGAAGTGCCCGCCCCCCGCATACGTTTCTCGCGCAAGGCTTCTGTCATGGTGTCCACCAGCTTCGAGAGCTTCTCCTTGATCTCAGCCTCCCTGCGCCTTGCCTCCAAAAGCTTGTCAAAGGACTCCGGCGCGTAACCGCTGTGCAGCATGGTCTTCAACTCCACGTCATTTCCAGCCGTCATCGCCTCGATGCCCTTAAGCGCATGGACGTAGCCGCCGATGATCGCACCCCTCTTGCCGATGCTGATCACCCTGTCCTTCGCCGACACCTTCGCATTCAGGATAACGTTTGCCTGTACCAGTCCGCCCGCATCCACCGTGGTATTCTCGATAAATTCCGCAAAGACATTTCCCCTCGCGGAAATCTTACCGCCGCCCTGAATGCCCCGCGTAAGCATCACGTCGCCTCCTGCAAACAGCGACGCCGCGCCCGTAGTACCGTGAACCTCTATATTTCGTCCGGCGCGGATGACGATACCGCCCTCCACGTTGCCGTTGATAATAACGTCTCCGAAAAACTCAATCTTGCCGATAATCGCGTCCACATCGCCCATGATCTCATGCACGTTCTGGATGTCGATCTTGCCTTCCTTGACCTCGATCTTACCGTCGCTTAGCGCATAGTAAACGCCGTTTTCCCTAGTGATGCCCTTTCCTCTCATGGGAGGCAGGTCTCTCACGGGATCAGCCTTCATCTGCCCGCCCACAACCGTATAGCCGTCCACACCCTGCACCGCATAGTGATAAATCGCTACCTTATCGCCCTTATGCACGTTCTGCAGGGCACTCATACTGGAATAATCCACCGAGCCGTCCTCGTTCACCTTCGGACCCATGTGTTCCTCCGGTGCAAACAGATACTCAAAATAGCCGTCTGTCCCGGGCTGTACCGTCGCGCCTCTCGCTACGAGGATCTCCCTGTCGTACACCTTTTTCTTAACCATTGCCGAAAGATTAGAACTGTGATACCCCTTGATCACACCGTTCAGTTCCAGATAGTTCTCCAGATCACGCTTCGTATATGTCTGTCCCTCTGCCGGTGGTGTGAGGTAAAGCCACGCCGCCATCTCGTCATCGTCGATCCGCAGATAAGTGCCTTCCGCCAGATTCGACTCCGTAGGAGGTGTTCTCGTCTCAACTGCCACCGCCGTCTCCGCCGCGGTTTCGGATTCAGCCTGCGCTTCTTTCGCCGCCGCTGCCGGCTGTGCCGGTGCTGCCGGCTGCAATGCCGCCTGCGGGTCAAGCCCTTTTGCCCTCGCCATTGCCGCTTTCAGTTTATTAAGCTGTTCCGATGACAGATTCACCTCAGCCACGTGACTCACCTCCTTCCTTTATCATATGACTTACAAATCATATAGTCCCAAATTACTATTCTTACCTATACCTTACACCATATCGCCCTACTTTTCCAGTGGTATTAAGTAAATTTTTTCAACAGTTCACTCCACGCCTTCGCAAAACCGCGCTTACATGAGCTGCGACAGCCTTTCCTCCACCTGCGCCTTCATCTGTGTATATTTTTCAAGCTTTGCGCGCTCCTCGTCCACCTTCTGCTTCGGCGCCTTGGACATGAACCGTTCGTTACCAAGCATCCCCTGCACTCTGGCAAGCTCGCCCTCCAGACGTTTCTGCTCCTTTTTCAGACGCTCGATCTCCTGCGCAATATCCACCAGCTCTTCAAAAGGAATATAAACCGTCGCGTTCGGAATCACCACGGAAACGGCGCTGTCGTCGATACCGCCCTTGTCCGCCTGCACCGTCAGCTCGGACGCTGCCGCCAGTGCCGAGAAGAACTGTCCGCCCTCCTCAAAGATTTGGCGCACGCCCTCGTTTTCGCTGACCACGTACACCGCCGCCTTTTTGCCCGGCGCCACGTTCATCTCCGTTCTCACGTTTCGGATGCCGCGCACCGCCTCCTTCATAAGCTCAATGGCGTTCTCCTCCTTTGTAAACTGCCTGTCCTCGCTAAATACACACCATTTGGAAACCATGATGGATTCCTCTTTTGTCTGCAGCGTGCAGAAAATCTCCTCCGTAATAAACGGCATGTAAGGATGCAGGAGCTTTAACGCATCGATCAGCACATTCTGTAACGTCCACAATGCCGCCCGTTTTCCCTCTTCCTCACCGGCTGCCGTGCTGTAAAGGCGGGGTTTCACCATCTCGATATACCAGTCGCAGAACTCGTCCCAGATAAAGTCGTACACCTTCTGCACCGCGATACCAAGCTCGAAACTGTCCATATTGTCCGTCACTTCTTTGACAAGCGTATTCAGTTTGGAGAGAATCCACTTGTCCACCGGGTACAGGCTGTCCCTGATCTCCTCATAGGATGTCTCCCAGCCACGCTTTCCGGTTTTCTCCTCCTCCTGATCCATATTCATCATGATAAAACGGGATGCGTTCCAGACCTTGTTCGCAAAGTTCCGGCTCGCCTCCACTCTTTCATAGTAGAAACGCATATCGTTGCCGGGGGCGTTGCCCGTGATTAGAGTCAGGCGCAATGCGTCCGCGCCGTACTGATCGATGATCTCCAGCGGGTCAATGCCGTTGCCGAGGGATTTGCTCATCTTCCGCCCCTGCGAATCCCGCACAAGACCGTGGAAAAGCACCGTCTTAAAGGGTTTCTCCCCCATCTGCTCATAGCCGGAGAACACCATGCGGATAACCCAGAAAAAGATGATATCGTAGCCTGTCACGAGCACATCCGTGGGATAGAAGTAATCCAGATCCTCCGTCTTTTCGGGCCACCCAAGCGTGGAAAAAGGCCACAGCGCCGAGGAGAACCATGTGTCCAGCGTATCAGGATCCTGTGTGAAGTGGGTTTCGCCGCACTTCGGGCAGACGGTCGGCTCTTCCTTCGCCACCACGATCTCCCCGCACTTGTCGCAATAATAGGCGGGAATCCGGTGTCCCCACCAGAGCTGACGGCTGATACACCAGTCGCGGATGTTGTCGGTCCAGTTGTAATAGATCTTTTCCATGCGCTCCGGAATCAGTTTGATCTCGCCCTTCTTCACCGCCTCCACGGCAGGCTTAATCAGCTCGTCCATCTTCACGAACCACTGCTGTTTGATCATGGGCTCGATGGTCGTGTGACAGCGGTCGTGGGTGCCTACGTTGTGGGAGTAGTCCTCAATCCGCACGAGAAGCCCCTCTTTTTCCAGCTCCTCCACGATCTGTTTTCTCGCCTCGTAGCGGTCAAGTCCCTCGTATTTGCCGCCGTTTGCATTGATGGTGGCGTCGTCGTTTAAGATATTCACTTCCGGCAGATTGTGGCGTTTGCCGACCTCGAAGTCATTGGGGTCATGGGCGGGCGTGATCTTCACAACGCCTGTCCCGAACTCCATGTCCACATACTCGTCCTCCACCACGGGAATCGACTTATTTACAATCGGAAGCCATACCTGTCTTCCCTTTAAATAAGTATATCTCTCATCGTTCGGGTTTACCGCCACAGCCGTATCGCCGAGCATCGTCTCCGGGCGGGTGGTCGCAAACTCCAGAAACTCCGTCTTGCTGGGCTGACCATTCTGGTCAACCAACGGATACTTGATGTGCCAGAAATGTCCGTTCTGCTCCTCGTACTCCACCTCCGCGTCGGAGATGGAGGTGTTGCACACGGGGCACCAGTTGATGATGCGGCTGCCCTTGTAGATCCAGCCTTTCTCGTGCATCTTGCAGAACACTTCCGTAACCGCCTTGTTGCAGCCCTCGTCCATGGTGAAACGCTCCCTGTCCCAGTCGCAGGAAGAGCCGAGTTTTTTTAGCTGGGAGACGATGCGTCCGCCGTACTCCCTCTTCCAATCCCATGCGCGCTCGAGAAACCCTTCTCTGCCGAGATCGTTCTTGTCGATCCCCTCCTCCTTCAGCTTCTCGATGATCTTCACCTCTGTCGCGATGGAGGCGTGGTCCGTCCCCGGCTGCCAGAGCGCGTTGTAGCCCTGCATTCTCTTGTAACGGATCAGAATGTCCTGCATGGTATTGTCAAGCGCATGTCCCATGTGGAGCTGCCCCGTGATATTCGGGGGCGGGATCACAATCGTGAACGGCGTTTTCGTCCTGTCCACCTCGGCGTGGAAATACTTTTTGTCCAGCCATTTCTGGTATAATCTGTCCTCGATGCCTTTCGGATCGTAGGTTTTCGCAAGTTCTCTGCTCATTGCACATCCTCCTCTTCTTTGTCGTCTCGCTTTTGCTCCTATCCACAAAAATAGCCCTCTGTCTCTCGACAAAGGGCGTAGTTACGCGGTACCACCTTCATTTATCACTCCGTGAAACCGGAATGCTGCCGGTCTCCAATCCGTTAACGGGGATTATGCGTGGACGCTTACTGCCGCTTTCGTCGTTTCTTTCACGAAAACATTTCTGCATCCCGGTTCCAGAGCCACGTTCCACAAGCCCTCTCCGAAGGAAGCTCCCAGCTTTTGCTCCCTCTCTCTGGCGGCGGTTTTTGTGTACTCCTCTCTGTCATCACCTTTACAATTATCTAATACTATAGTCAATCGCTGCTTTTTTGTCAATTCCCATTTTCTTTTCCCCAATTTTTAATAATGATATCTGCAGGTATATACAATCAAATGTTCTCCATTCACTGCATAAACAAGACGGTGTTCTTCCGTAATCCTCCTGCTCCACTTTCCTGCCAAATCATATTTCAGCGGTTCCGGCTTGCCAAGTCCGTCATAGGGATTTCTTTTAATATCCTTAATCAGTTCGTTGACTCTTTTTACAGTCTTCTTATCCATCTTTTGCCAGTAAAGATAATCTTCCCATGCATTTTCAGTGAAAGACACATTCATACATTATTCCTCTGTCTCAAAATCTACCAGCTTACCATCCTCCGCCTGCATGATAGATTCCTTCAGCCATTCGTAATTTGCCTTGCTTTTTCTTATATGAAGATTTTCCATCAGATTGTTATACTGCGCCTGAGACATAAGCACAACATTCTCATCGTTTTTTCTTGTGATGATTGCAATATCAGAATCGTGTACCACTTGATCGCAGACTTCCTTAAAATTATTCCGCACATTTGAAAAATTAGTCGCTATCATATTATCACACCCCTTTAGATAAAGTTTAGTTCAAATAGATAGTATTGTCAATATCTTGTACAATATTCTGTACTATAAATCAGTATTTTCCACATAAACTTACTTTTACGACGCCTCCTCTTTCAGCACATCCAAAAACACTTCCACCAGATTCGGGTCAAACTGTGTACCGGCACAGCGGCGAAGTTCCGCCTCCGCTGCCTCCCGGCTCATCGCCTTGTGGTATGGTCTGTCGTGCACCATCACGTCGTGGGAGTCCACCACCGTGATAATGCGGGACAAAAGCGGAATTTCATCTCCCGCAAGCCCGCCCGGATACCCGCCGCCGTCCCACCGCTCATGATGGTGCAGAATATATTCGCCGATGGGCTTAAGCTCCTTGGATGCGCTGGCGATCCGATAGCCTTTCTCCGTGTGGGTCTTCATGATCTCCCACTCCTCATTCGTCAGTTTCCCGGGTTTTAAAAGAATCGAATGGGGAATGGCGATTTTCCCGATATCGTGAAGCACCGCCAGAAGCGCCAGTTTCCCCAGATCACCGTCCGTCAGGTGAAGCGCCTTTCCAAGCCTGATCGCCATCTCCCTCGTCCGCTCCACATGCTCCTCCGTCTCGTAATCGCTCTCCGTCAGCGTCTGGGTCAGGGAATCCAGAAGGGAGCTCTTCTGGGAGGACTGGTTCATCAGCTTCTTCGTCCGCATACTCTCGACCGCCTCTCTGATCGCGTCGTCCACACTCTTTTCCCAATCCCGGATCACCGCGATCCCGTACTCGATATCCGTATTGATTCCGGTATCGTTGGCTTTCCCGTACTGCTCCTTGATATTCTCAAAAGCGCGGAACGCATATTCCTGCTCCATCTCCGTGAGCGCCACCGCCATATCCCCGTCCGCCAGCCGTGCCAGAATCGCGCCGGGCGGCAGGTTCTCCCGCAGAAGATCAGCCGCTTTCCGAAGCAGCTCGTTGCCCTTTTTCCAGCCGTACACATCATTCACAAGCCCGATACCGTTGGCGTTGCACACCACCACCGTCACAGGGTACACGCCCTTTGCGAGCAGCTTGTCCATTTCCCCGTAAAAGCTGTTCTTGGAATAGAGCTGTGTCAGCATATCCCGCTCGGTCTCCTGATTTTTCATGATAAGAAGATGACCGATGTTCCGTCCCTTTTTGTCCTTCAGGCAGCTAAATACACAGTGATAGGCGCGGGCGCCCACGCTGCCAGGATTTTCCCACACAAAGGTCTGGTCTGTCTCGACGCTCTGCAGATCCCGGAACTCACCAAGCTGCAAAAAGTCCATCATACTGATCTGATTCTCCTGATCCTCCAGCATCGGAAAAAGCTCCCGCATATCCCGGTTTGTATCCGCCAGATACCCCTCATAGTCAAACAGAATCATCGGCATACCCATATACTCTAAAACCATCTTGCGGGTCGTGTTCAACATACCCTTGGAAGTATAATCGAACGTATTTCTGCAGACGAGCGGACAGACAAGACCATAGACCGGCACCGACACGTCCAGCGGCAGTTCCAGAATGCCTGCCATATAAAAGATCGTAAGCAGCCCGATCACGCTGAGCGCCAGAAGCGTGTTGACATATCTGGCGCGATAGATATTCGGCACAGTCAAAGTCTTACGGATTAAAATGAAAAAAGTCACAGCCACAAGCGCGTACACGAAAGCGAGATGCAGGGAAAAGGACGGTCCCGCTTCAAACATGTATTTTATGGCGTAAGCGCTGTTTTCATGATACTGATAGCGGAGATTAAGCTCATGGAACACGTTAACCATCAATATCGCCGCGTCATTCAGGCTCAGAATACAGATTGTCAGTATGACGACACGCTTAAAGCGCGGTTTCTCAATCCTTGACTCGGTAAATTCTATGATATAATAGAAGATACATAAAACCAGAAAATCCAGACACACAAAATAGACGCTGGTCGTGAGAGACGCCATGAAGTAGGTACGCGCCCATATTCTTGCCATATAAGTGAGATTCACCATACACGCCGCCAGAAACATGTTGCCCGTGACGTATGCCAGATGTGTTTTCCTTCTATAAGTAATAATCGCGTAAATAAGCGAACAGCACGCCGCCAGACCGCACAGTGTATAACCCCAGATCATAAACGTTCCTCTTTAATATTAATGATAACTTTCATTGTACCACATTCCCATCCGCTTTTTTCTTGTAAATAGCGACAAATTTTGCGAAGCTGTTTTGGCTAATTTAACCTTATCATAAGGATAAATTGCAAAACTTTCCCCCTTCCTTTACAATAAGGGAAAGTGAACTTGTTGTATCGGAAGGAGGCATTCTTCTCATGTATCACGCAAAAAAAATCGGTGTATTTATCTCCCATATATTCGGCGCCTACCAGCAGGGCGTCTGCCAGGGAATCATCGACCGTGCCGTGGAATACGGATATACCGCCGAAATCTTTACCTCCCTCGACGGGGAAAATCTCGGCTCCTATGCGCTGGGCGAGGAGAGCATTCTGCATATCCCAAACTATGACAGCTTTGACGGCATCATCTTTGCCTCAGACACGTATATCTCACAGGAGCTTCGCCGGAAAATTTCGGAGCGTTTAAAGGCGCTCTCCTGCCCGATTGTGGAAATCGCCGTAAAAGACGCCTGTTTTCCCTCGATATCTCTGGAAAACAACTCCATGTCAGGCGAACTTACTTCTCATTTTCTGAACGTACATCATGCCTCCCGCGTATGCTTTCTGGGCAGTCTGTCGGAATCCTATGTCTCAAAACTGCGGGAAAAACACTACCGGGACGCCTTGAAAAAACAGGGAAAAACACCGGGCGAAAACGACATTTACCATTGCGGTTATGAGGAGGACGAGGTGCGCAGGGCACTTGCCTTTTTCTGCCAAGCCGGTACCCCGGAAGCCGTGGTCTGCTACAATGACAGGCTCGCCCTCATGTTCCTCGCTTCCGCCCTTGCCGCAGGATACCGCGTGCCTGAAGATATCGCCATAACCGGGTGCGACGATACGCCCGAGGGACAAAATATCTCCCCCATGCTTACCACCGTCACCTTTCCGGTGTACGAGCTGGGCGTCCGCGCCATCGAAAACCTGCTGGCGCTGATCCGGGGCGGCTCTCCCGAGACCGCCGGTCCCACAGCCGCGCTTCTCATCCGCAATTCCTGCGGCTGTCACCATAAAGAGGATGCCGACGCTGTCTTTTTTATGCAGGACCTGTCCGCCCGTATCGCCTCTCTGGAAACCTCCATTCTCGATTCCATGAACATGTCGTCGTCCTTACAGCATGTGACGGATCTGGATGCGGGTATGGAAATGCTTTCGGAATTTTTGCCGCAGCTTAAGCACTGTGCGGAATTTTATCTGTGCCTGTATGCGGACTGGGATTCCGTTTCCAGTCACATTCTGGCGCTCACGAACCAAGAAGAAACTGCCCCGGACGCCGACACCATCCTGTTAAAATTCGCATACAAAAACGCAAAGACGCTGCCGGAATGCAGTTTCCTGAAAAAAAATCTGCTGCCGGATTATCTTTACGACAATTCCGACTGCGCATTCATCTATGTTCCGCTCTATTTTGAGGACAAGAAATTCGGTTACCTTGCGCTCGCTTACGAAAATAATCAAATCGACTTCCAGTTCCGTCTTGTGCAGTGGCAGATGAACATCAACCGGATGCTGCAAAATCTCTGCGAGGCAAAACGCACCGGAATGCTTGTAAGCCGGCTGGAAGATATCTATATGAGAGACGCGCTGACCGGGCTCTACAATAAACACGGCTACAATCATCTGGAAGAGGCGCTCCTAAACCGCGCTCTCTTAGAAAGCCTTCCTCTCACCGCCTTCCTGATCGACATGGACGGGTTGAAAAACATCAACGACACCTACGGGCACAGCGAGGGCGATTTCGCGCTCCGGGTACTGGGACAGGCGATCGAGAGCACCGCCTCTGAGGGGGATATCTGCGCCCGCTTTTCCGGAGACGAATTTTATATGCTCACCGCCGGACTCACGGAAAAGGACGCAAAAAAGCGTGCCGAGTCAATCACATCCTATCTGGACAACTACAATAAATTAAGCGGCAAAGCCTACGATATTTGCTGCAGCTGCGGTTATGCCTCCGCACTCTCGGAACACGGTTTTACAGCAGAACGCATACAGGAGCTGTTTGCCATAGCCGACAAAAATATGTACCTCGAAAAAGAAAAACATCACGCTGTCCATTGCTGACTTTACTAGTCAATTTTACCCCCCCCCCTGAAAAAATGGTCGTTCTGTACATTTTTCCGGTATTCGCTGGGTGACACGCCGCAGGAGGCTTTGAAAATCTTCATAAAATGCTTTTCGTTGTCATACCCGATCTTCGCGCTGATCTCAATGATCCGCAGATCCGTTTCGGCGAGCAGCCGCTTTGCCTCCTCCATACGGATTGCCTTCAGATAATTGACGAAATTGCTGCCCGTATACTCCTTAAAAAGATAGGAAAACAGGGAGTAATTCATGGAAATATGGTTGGAAACCACTGCCATATTCAGATCCCTATCGAAATTTTCCTGAATATAGGCGATCGCCTGTTTGATCTTCTGCTGGTTTTTACTGCTGTCAAAACGGCTGTTGATCTGCTCGTGCAGCTTAAGCAGCCACTCCATAAACGCCGCCTGCCATACCTCCAATGACGGATAGGCATAATACGCTTCCAGTCGCTGCATATTCTCCTGTTCGTCGGAGAGCACATTCCGGTATGTCTTCTGCACCTCTTTAAAAAAATCGTCCATACAGCCCACAAAGTCATCGGGCGTTATCCACTCGTTTTTCACCGCATGGAACAGACCGTTCCACGCCTTCACCAGCTCCTCCGTCTTATCCGTGCCGACAAGCTGCACTCTCTGCAGCTTCATTTCCGTCCCAATCTGCCGCTGTCCCTGCCCGCGGAAATCGTCCGGCACATGCTTTGCCGGGTCTTTGACATACACAGGCGTCCGACCCGTGCAGAAGGCGCAGTGTCTCGCGCCAAGCGCCTCTTTGTACGCCGTCCGAAGCTCCCGGATTCCGCTGTGCAGAAGGCTGACTCCCACATGCTCATGCGCCAGCTCGTTTTTTAGAAGTAACTGCGTATTTTTCTCCGGCACGAGATACACGTCGTCTCCCTCTATATTGTGCAGATAAATATAGGGCTGCTCCTGCGGCATATCCACATCCTTCGGATTGAGTACGCACGCCTGATAGGCGTGGAGCGCAAGCTCGCTCTCATATTCCGTCTGTAACGTGTGAAGTTCCTCCTCCGTGATGCGTTCGTTCAACATCAGATATTTTAACTGCTGATGCCCGAGCCTCTTGCTCGTGCGGCTGCTCTCCCGGTTCTCGGAAATCTCCTGCTCCAGCCTTCGCAAAATCTCCCACAGCTTTTCCCGCTCCACCGGCTTTAAGAGATATTCCCTCGCACCCATGCGCAGCATCTCCACCGCGTAGGAGAAATCCGCATACCCGCTTACTGCCACAATCATAGGCTTCTCTTCCAGTTCCTGTATGTGCTGCACCAGCTCCACGCCGGTCATTTTGGGCATACGGATATCCGTAAGCATCACATCCACGCTCTGGCTTCGCAGAATGTCAAGCGCCATCTCCCCGTTGCCGCATTCCATAATTACCTCCACCGGAACGCCGCTTCGCTGAATCATGGCACGTATGCCCTGCCGTATCATCTTTTCATCTTCCACAATCAGCACCGTTTTCATGGTTACCTCCATGTCGGAGCATCTTTTCGCGACGGCACGCGAGCAAAATCTCAAATTTTGCTCTGCGATTCCGAGTTTGTGGCTCCGACACAAACTCGCGATTGAAAAATAAGGTCATCAGACTTATTTTTCAATCTTTCACCCCCATTCTCCACGGTACATGGGCACGCGCATCGTAACCTTCGTGTAACACCCAAGCTTCGAGTCAACCGTGATCCCGTACGCCGCCCCAAAGCTCATCCGTATTCTGTCCTGCACGTTCTTTAACCCGATGCCGTTTCCGGAACCCCCGTCCGGTTCGATCTCCCCGGCTATCCGTCTCCTGAGTCTCTGCAGCGACTCTTCGCTCATGCCTTTGCCCGCGTCGCTGATCTCGATCACACAGTCCCCGTCCCGTATCATTCCCTTGATGTAAATATTGGTGTCCTCCGCCAGCTCCTCTATGCCGTGATAAATGGCGTTTTCCACAATCGGCTGCAGGGACATTTTCGGTATCTCCTGCTTCAGAACTTCCTCCGGCAGATTGAGGGAAAGATAAATCTCATAGTCAAAGCGCAGGTTGATGAGGATCAGATAATTTCTGATGTAGGCAATCTCCTCCTCCACCCGCACGTTGCCGGACACCCATCTGATGCTGTACCTAAGCAGGTTGCCAAGGGAGGTGATGGCGTCGGAAATCACATACTCCTCGTCGATCTCCGCCATCATCTTAATGGACTCCAGCACGTTGTATATGAAATGCGCGTTGATCTGGTTTTGCAGCGCGCGGATCTGGGCATTCTTTGCCAGCATTTCCCTGTCTATATTTTCTCTCATAAGCTGTTCGATCCGATCTAACATCTTATTGATCTGGGTTCCCAGCTCACCCATCTCATCGCTGCCGCAGTCGTCGATCCGCACCTGCAGATCGCCCTTCTGTATCACGCGGATGGATCTTAAAATCTCATAGAACTGCCGCAGCAGCCGCTTTACGATATAATTGATCAGAAAAGCCAATCCGATGAGTATTACCAGCATAACCGCCACAAAGATATTTCTCATCCGATACACATAGCGCACATTACCCGAAATATCTTTCACGGACATAAGCGTCCCCTGCAGTTCCCTGACATACAGGCAGGAAACCATCAGATATTCTCCGTTCTGTTTGTAATACTCCGTGTAAATACCGTCCTTCGCAAACCCCTGTTCCATTTTCAGCCGCACAAACTGCTCTGAATCTTCCGGTTCGTTATCTCCGAAGTACAGCTCGCCTCCATCCGTGATGAAACAGCTCCACTCGTCCTCCATCTCCTCATACAGCGGCGGAAACATATTCTCCATAGTGACTGCCGTCTCCATCACCCCGAGCAGTCCGTTTTCATAATCTTCGATGTTTGTCACCAGTGCTGCAAGCTGCGTCGTCCCGTTATTGTCAAACAGCGCGTCCTCATACTGATAATGCCAGCCCGATACGTCCGTCTCCCCCGCCCACGCCATTTTATGCATACGGGAGCAGCTGTAAAGGATCGGCATCATCTCCTGCACCTCATCATTCACGGCGTATACGCGCACGCCGTACAACAAAGTGTTGTTGCTGACAAGACGCTCCAACGCCGTGATATTGGAATGGTAAAAAGCAAGCAGCTCTTCCGTATCCATCTTTTCCTGCCTGACCGACTTTTGCAGCATCTGCAGAAGCGCCTCGTCATTTAGGAAAAACTGTGTCGTCATATTGACCGAGTCTATGTTTTTACGGATATGGTCTCCGTTTCGCTCCATCGTGTACTCCATATAATTTCTGTTCTCGGTAATCACGCTGCGCTCCATATTGTAAAAGAGCACCCCCGCAAGGACAGAGATCGGCAGAGCCACAAAAAAACAGATGACAAGCGTAAATTTGCTATTCAATTTCAGACTGTCGAATACTTTTTTCCAACTTTTAGTCACGTTATCCCTATCACTCCACTGTACGGAGAATGCCGTATTTCAGGCATTCTCCCGAGTGAGATTTAGTACTTCTTGGCGTCCCGTCCTATGGCGGGACGTCTTTAGAAGTACTTCTCACTCTGTTATCCCCATCTTTTCTTTCGCCTGCTTCATCAGCGCTGTCTTTGCCGCCTGCACTTCCCTGAACCCACATGCCTCTCTCTCTTCCAGAAAAAAGGCAAATATCTCGTCAAATTCTTCCTCCGATTCCGCCAGCAGAAGCCTTGGAAGGGTTTTGCTCCACAGCAGTTCGATTTTGTTGTCCGCATAGGCTTCTCTGGAACCTTTGGGAAGAAAGGCGTCGTACTGCCCGTTGTAAATCACATAGGGATACGACCACTCCATGATCTGCCTGACAGGCTCCCCCGGCTCCTGTTTCCACTTTAACTGCATCCTGTTATCCTGCAGCATCCAGTAGGTATTGTCCGCGCCGTATGTGCGGTCGTAAGCCTGCCTGTCCACGTTGAGCAGGGCGTTTACCTCCTCCTTTACCACCGGTTTCCCGTCCACATAGTCGAAGGTCTCCCCCTCCACCCCCAGCGAAAGGCGAAGCTGCCCCTGTTCGCTTAACATATAATCCATAAAGGCGATCGCCCGCTCCGGGTTTTTGCAGTTTTTCGATATCAGGGTAACCGTCCAGCCGTTGATGCCGCTTGTGGGAAGCGTCGGGTCGTCTCCCGCCGCATTCTTGGGACCGTCCACCGCCAGATAAATCCGCTCCGGATGGTTTACATAAAGTTCCTTCTGCTGCGCCACCATATCCGTGTACTGGTAGAGCATACAGAAATACCTGCCCTTTGCCATCTTTTCCTCGGTCTGCATCCTCTGGTCAATGAAAATGTCGTCCGCAAGAAGTCCCTCCTCGCCGAGCCTGCGGAACATTTTCAGCCATGTCAGATAATCCTCATTCGTATAACGGTCATATATCTCCCCGTTTTCCTCAAAGGGTACCGCCAGAAAATTCATCAGATACTGGTCGAAGGAGACATTCCCCTGATCGTTGAACACGTGCGCGCCCACCGGGATGAGCGGCTCCCCGTCCACCGTCGAAAACATTTCCTGCGCTTTCTTTACCGCAGCCGTAAATCCTTCCGGCGTCGTCATGTCCGGGCTGCCGATCGCCTCATAAATATCCTTGCGCACGAGAAACGTCTGGTTGGAGCTGATGTTGTCGTATGTCTCGATGTCCTTTGCCGTGAAAAAGGAGTTGGGATAGCTGTATATATTGCCGTCCTCCTCCGTGTACCAGTTGACCACGTCGGCGTCGCTCACCTGATAAAAGCAGGTATCGTATTCGTCCGCCAGTTCATTTAAGGCATAGACCATGCCGCGGTCGATCATCTCGTCAACCTGCGGCTCCCACCAGCCAAGCGTAATGAAATCCGGCAGTGAATCCGCCGCGATCAGAGCGTTCAATTTCTCCTTTTCATTTCCGCCGGGCGTAATGAAATGTATGTTTACGCCCGTCTCCTCCGTGATCTTGTCGGAAACCACATTGCCGCCCCATTCGGAATTGAACCACGAATAGTTGATATACCAGTCAAATGTGACAGGCTCCTTTGCATACTTTTGCCATGCTGGCGCATCCTCCGAAACATCCGCCATTCCGGATCCTCCTCCCGCGCCCGGCTGTTCCCGCGTCCTGCCATCCTCCGACACACAGCCCGCGCAGAGCAGACATGCCCCAAGCAGAAGCACGCCCGTGAGAACCCCTCTCCTGTTTTTTTCGTCCCCTCTTTTCACCCGCAGCCTCTTTTCCTTAATCTCCATAAACAAAATTCAAATCATTTCCGTCCTGCCTACAGTATACGGCTTTTGTCCTTCCTTTTCAACGTCACTGTTAAAAAATCATTGTAAAACACTGTCACTATGTTAAAATGTGGGTGTTACCAAAACGGGTAGCGGTTCGCCTTTTGCCAAAATGAGTACATTTTGAAAGCTTCCTGTATCGAAGGAGGGGATACAAACGCGAACACGGTTCGCGCAGAAAATAAAGCAGAAGGTAAGCACTATTGGTATTCGGAATGATTTTGGAACTTGCCGGTATTGTAGTGACGGCCATCAGTATCATTGTCACGATAATCAGTATCCGACAGACCGGAAGAAATAAAAGACATCAAAAAAGCAACCGCCCCGACCAAAGTTAGGTTGCTTTTTTTGATTTACACTTAACCGAGGCGAACCGTTGCTTTACGGTAACACCTTTTTCTATAAAATATGTTAGCACTTATCAGTATTTCCGTCAATAGCTTTTCTCTTCTCCCTCTACTCTTTCACACTTCCCGCCGTAATACTGCTGATAATGTACTTCGAGCAGAAGCAGAACACAATCAGGATCGGTACCACGGAGATCGCGACGCCGAGGTAGATCGCCC
>ERZ779637.682-NODE-682-length-19887-cov-5.498134_pt1 | contig 19887 bp, 19 predicted proteins | sample MGYA00514196_ERZ779637 | MGnify/ENA primary metagenome ERZ779637 (study PRJEB29562, sample SAMEA4376700) | mouse gut metagenome | isolation source: Cecum | study: EMG produced TPA metagenomics assembly of the A DSS colitis mouse model was used to assess the...
TCACCCTTGTAAATTAAATTGATAATGTGTCCTCGCAAAATACCAGCTTCCTTGTCGTCACTCATTGTGATATCATCAGGTTTCACAGATACAATTACTTTAATGCGGTCTGGTTCAATCACATCACCGTGTGCATCAACAAGAGTTCCATCTGTATTAAAAGCAGCTCCTGGTATCAAAGAAGCAATGTCACAATCCAACACTCCTCCGAGGAAACTTAGCTTATAATCCTTGTCCACACCAGACTCAATACGGTTTATTGTATTCTCTGCCAGCATAATATGAATCCCTTCTGGTTCAATATATAATCCCACCAAAGCATTCAGTTCTGCCTTTCTAGTTGACTGCACTACAATCTCATTTTTGCCTGACTGAACTGTAATCTCATAGTGTACTCCCTTGAAAATAACAGATGTTACTTTACCGCGGATAATCCCTTTTTCTGGCGTTGTAATTGTGACATCCTCTGGTCTTACCACCGCATCAATCATTGTGCCATGCTCAATATCGTCCACACATTCAAATTCCGCACCACAAAACCGCACTTTGTATTTACCTGTCATAATACCGCTAAAAATATTACTGTCACCAATAAAGTCAGCCACAAAAGCGTTTTTCGGCTCGTTGTAGATATCCTCCGGCGTTCCAATTTGCTGAATTTTTCCCTCTGACATCACAACAATCTTGTCAGACATTGTAAGTGCCTCCTCTTGGTCATGCGTCACATAAATAAACGTAATACCAAGCTTCTCATGCATGCCTTTCAGTTCCAACTGCATCTCTTTGCGCATCTTTAAGTCTAACGCTCCTAGTGGCTCATCCAATAACAGAATTTCTGGCTCATTGATAATTGCACGCGCAATAGCAATACGTTGTTGCTGACCACCCGAAAGCGTCTGTATTCCCCTATCCTCAAAGTCTTCCAAATCTACCATCTCTAGCGCTTTCTTAACTTTTTTTACAATATCTACTTTGGGAAGTTTCTTTAATTTTAGCCCGAAAGCAACATTTTCAAATACATTTAGATGCGGAAACAACGCATATCGCTGAAATACTGTGTTGATAGGACGCTTATTAGGCGGTAAATCTCGTATATCTTCGCCATTTAACAGCAACTCTCCCTCTGTCGGCTTATCAAAGCCTGCAATCATGCGCAATGTTGTAGTTTTTCCACAGCCTGAAGGTCCCAGAAATGTGACAAATTCTCCCCTCTGTATTGTCAAATTAAAATCATCTACCACACGAAATCCGTCGTCAAAAGTACGACTAATATGTTTCAATTCTATAATATTTTTCCTTGCAGTATTTTTGTTCAACGCTAATCCTCCTCATGTATTGTATTCATAAATATAACTTTATTCCCCCACACACACAACATGCATTCACCAGCTTTGTTAATGCTATTTTGTGTGTATAAATTACTGTGACGCATCACTTTGTAGTGTATCATATTCACGCTATAAATGCTACAAAAATTTTTTCTATCCTATTGCAGCTAACAGTTCAAATTTCTTTTCCTATTCCTGGAAAATATGCATATACATTTTTTTTCGTGTCCAGTTTTAGTATACCACTCCTTAGAGAAGATTTATCTTCCCCTACTTGGGTGTCCGTGTACATAAAAAAGACACGCTCTAAAACGTGTCTTGTAAAATCGTCATTGCACTTATTCAAATGATAACAACTATTCTGCTGAAATTGTTTCGATATACTGTGCACTAATTTCAGCAACTGTACCATCTGCAAGCATTGTTTCAATTGCTTTATTAATCTTGTCAAGCAACTCTGTATTTCCTTTTTTCACTGCAATAGCGTATTCTTCTGACTCAAATGCAGAAGCATCTTCAACAATTTTTAACCCTTGATTATCAAGTACATATTTCTGTGCTGTCGCAGAATCAATTACAACAACATCGCACTTTCCATTAACCAGCTCCATAATGGCATCGGTTCCCTTCTTGAATGCCTCATAAGGATAGCCCAAATTCTTCACGCAAATCTCTCCAGTATAGCCTTGGATAACACAAATTTTCTTGTCTGCCATATCAGCTGCTGACGCAATATCAGAGTCCTCCTTCACAATCATAACTTGTGTTGCTGTATAATAAGTAGTTGAGAAATCTGCTTCTTCTTTTCTGTCCTCGGTTACAGTCATACCTGCAATTGCCGCGTCAATCTGACCATTTTGCAAAGCAATTAGCAAAGAGTCAAACTCCATATTTTCTATCGCTGCTGTCATGCCGTTCGCCTCAGCAATATTCTTTGCAATCGCCATGTCTATGCCATCATATTGATCAATCACACCGCTACTTGCCACATACTCAAAAGGTGGAAATTCTGCATTTGTTCCGAAAGTTAAAGTATCATTCGTCTCTGGAACTGCCTCCTGTACATCTGACGCACTTTGTTCAACTGTTGCGCGTTCTTCTGTTTTCTGTGGCTGAGCACTTACTGCTGTATCATTTGTTTGATTTGTATCCGCTTTGCTACCACATGCTGTCAACATCACTGTAGCAAGCACTAGTGCCACCGCTTTTACTGATTTTCTCATAATATTCCTCCTCAAAATTAATAAATTTCTACATTAAGCCATCTGGCATAATATCTGTAGCCCATATTAAGAATTTACAAAACCTTACTCAAAAAAAGCTTTGTCCTCCCATTTTGGGGATTGTTAAACACCTCATCTGGCGTACCACTCTCCATAATAATACCTTGGTCAACAAAAAGTACTCTTGATGCAACCTCTCGTGCAAATCCCATCTCATGTGTGACAATCACCATCGTCATACCCGATTTTGCAAGATCTTTCATAACATCAAGAACCTCTCCCACCATCTCAGGATCAAGTGCCGAGGTTGGTTCGTCAAAAAGCATAATCTCAGGATTCATGGCAAGCGCCCTTGCAATAGCGACACGCTGTTTCTGTCCACCTGAAAGTTGCGCGGGATAAGCTGAAGCCTTCTCCTCTAAGTTAACACGTCTTAAAAGTTCAAGTCCTCTCTTTTCAGCCTGTTCCTTTGTCATCTTTTTCAAAAGAACTGGCGCTAACGTGATATTTTCCATAATGGTCAGATGTGGAAACAAATTAAACTGTTGGAATACCATACCCATTTTTTGTCGTACTTCATTAATATTGACCTTCGGCGCGTTAATCATCTGATCATCCACATAAATCTCACCTTCTGTCACATCTTCAAGAAGATTTAGGCATCGCAGAAAGGTACTTTTCCCCGATCCAGAAGGACCAATTACCACAACAACCTCACCGGGCGAAATATGCGCATCAATCCCATTTAAGACATTCAACTTGCCAAATTTTTTATGTAAGTTTTTTACTTTAATCATATCTGACTTTCCATATCCTTTCGCGTAATGTCATTCCTTAGCGGATATCTGACTTTCTCAACATCTTTTCTATCCTGCTCAACAGCAATGTCAACATCTTAATGAGCACATAATAAATAACAGCCGTTCCAATAAGTGGCATAAACGCAATAAACGTAGCGCTCTTAATAAAGTCACCTGCTTTCTGAATGTCCATCAAGCCCACATATCCAACAATCGCCGTCTCTTTAATCAGCACAATAAATTCGTTGCATAATGCCGGAAATATATTTTTGACTGCCTGTGGAATAACAATCCGCGTCATGGTCTGAAATGCATTTAATCCAAGCGATCTACCAGCTTCTGTCTGCCCATGGTCCACAGACAGAATACCTGCCCGAATAATCTCCGACACATACGCGCCAGAGTTGATACCAAAGGCTATCGCCGCAATAATCCACTTGTCCCAATCCACAGTGGCAAACACCACAAAATAAATAATCATCAATTGTGTGACAGATGGTGTTCCTCGGATTACATCTGTATATAAACTCCCAATAAAACGAATGGGTTTTCTTTTTGAAAGATTGCACAAAGCAATCAACATGCCGATAAAAATACCAATAAAAACCGCCAGCAGTGACACCTTAACTGTCACTCCAACACCGCTAAGTAGAAGCTTATATCGGTCTTCCTTGATAAAACACTTATAAAAATCAGAAGCCCATTCCTGAATTACTGTCATCTGTCTGTCATCCTTTCATCTGTTTGCGGAATCCTATCATCAATATGTACACAATACCAACGCCCATTTTATCACAAAGATTGCAAATTGAAAAGTATTTTTTCAGGAATGACATCACACTTAATATTCCTTCTCTAATTTTTCTATCCCATATCTCTGTTTAAATTCTTCCAAATCAGCATGGTTTTTAATACACATTATCTCCTCAAACTTTCCTGTGTGGATATTTTTGAATCCAGCAACCTGTTCCCCATTACAGATGCTACATTTAAGAATTGGTATCTGATTCTCTATATCATAAGAAGTTTTCTGTACTAGTGTCTTTTTCCAAAACATCTCTATCCCCTTAATATACTACAATGACAAAATTTTTTTGAGAATATTGTAGAGATCGCCTCTTGTATCCTCATTGTTGGTGTAATCTCTTGTAATCACAGGCGCATCCTCTGTGGGCGATGTCGCCAAAGCAACACATCGAAACTGTCCCCATGGCATCAGAGAAACATCATTTGTATAGACTTCCCAATAATCCTTTTTATTCCATGTATATTTTCCTAGCAATTTATTTTCCTTTTTAGAGTAATAAAATTTTACTGGATATTCTGAATAAAACATCATCACTGGGCGCTTGTCATAATAAGTATATATCTCCTTGCCTTCCTCATCAAATATCTCAGGAATGCCATCCCCTGTCACATCAACCAAAGCAAAATTTTTGCTGTAACTCTCCATAAATTCTAGTTGCATCCGATAAGCATCCACCAATTCATTTAAATTGTCAAGTGCTTTCTGTTTTTCCGTCTTTGCAGGTTCTATTTGAGCTACCATATATGGTCCCGGTATGTAATAAGTACCATTCAAATCAACCTGAAAAAATCCATTGTCTGTAATACCAAAAACCCGTACATTTGTAAATCTGTTAAGATATACTACCACTGGTGAAAACAAATCTGGCGTTGCATACACTGGTGTCGCTGAAGTAGAGTACATTTCCACCATTTCAATCGGTGTCACATGAAATGCATATGCTGTGGCAGGCGCTTTTATCACTGACACAATCACAGTCAACAAAACCAACAATATTCCAATCTTACACTTTTGTAAAAATGCGTTATTTTTTATTCTTCTCATATTCTTCCCCCTTATTTGTTACAAACTTTATTCTTTTTTCGTGTAATCCTTAAAATGAAATTCCTTTTTTCCTGAAGCATAATCTTCGACAATCTGCCCATTTCCATAAAGTTTATATTTATAAGTTAACAACCCCTCAATACCCACAGGCCCTCTTGCGTGAATCTTTCCGGTACTGATACCCACCTCAGCACCAAAGCCATAGCGAAATCCATCTGCAAAACGTGTTGAACAATTTTGATACACACCCGCAGAATCAACCATTCTCATAAAATACTCTGCTGTTTCTTGATTCTCCGTAATGACACAATCTGTATGGTGGGAACCATACTTATTAATATGCACAATTGCCTCATCAATGTTTTTAACAGTCTTTGCCGAAAGTACTAAGTCAAGATATTCTGTCTCAAAATCCTCGTCCGTCGCCTCTTTACTATTATATTGTTTGGCAATATCAGTAGTGGCACGCAATTCAATATGATGTTTTTGAAATGCTTTATTTAGCTCTGGCATCAAACAATCGACTGCATCTTTATGGATTAATAGTGTCTCGACTGCATTACATGCAGCAGCATACTGCATTTTGGCATCAATAATGATTGGAATCGCCTTGTCAATGTCAAATTCCTTATCCACATAAATATGACAAATGCCATCTGCATGTCCCATGACAGGTATCTTGGTATTGTCCATAATATACTGTACAAAAGCATTAGAGCCTCTTGGTATCAATAAATCAACCGATTCCTGACAAGATAACAACTCTGATATCTCATCACGCTGTTCTGCCTGAAAAAGACAATTCTCTGGCAAACCACATTCTCTAGCTGCCTGCGCAATCAGTGAAAAAAGTATTTTGTTGGTGTGTTTTGTCTCACTTCCACCCTTTAATATCGCACAGTTGCCGCTTTTAATACAAAGACTGGCAATCTGTACCAGCGCATCGGGTCGCGCCTCAAAGATAACACCGATAACACCGATTGGACAACTCTCCCGTACAAGCGTTAATCCTTTGTCCAGTTCCCGTACAAACTGTGTCTCATAAACCTTATCAGGCATAGCAACTAGATTCTCGATTCCTTTCACGACATCGCAAAGCTTCTGTGATGTAAATTTTAACCGCTTTACAACTGCTTCTGGAATATTATTTTCTGCTGCCTCTAACAAATCTTGCTCATTTGCCCGAAATATCTCCTCTTGATTTGTCTGTAAAGCCTTAATTATTGCTAAGAGTGCACGCTTTCTCACCTCGGCAGACTTGGAAGCCATCTTTGTGCTATCAAGTTTCATCGCTGCTGCTTTTTCTCTTATTGTCATACACTAAAACTCCATTCTTATATTCTTAAAAACGAATAAATAATCTCCTCTGTCACAATTTTATCCATTTTAATGTCGTGTGCATCGCGAGGAATTTCATCGACAATCTGACAGGCAAACGCCAGTGCCATTGTTGAGATCTGACGTCTATTCATAAGAAATTTATCATAAAAACCTTTTCCATATCCTACTCGATAGCCTGACGTATCAAATGCCACACCTGGCAAAACTGCCAGTGTATCTTCCTGCGGTTGAAATTTATAGCGCATTTTCATGTCTTCTTTTGGTTCTAAGATATCCATATATCCTCTCTCAAGTTGCCGAATAGAGATTATCTGATAAAATTCCATCGTATTTGTCATTTTGTCTACTTTGGGAAAATAAATCTTTTTTCTGTGCAGGAGCGCGTTCTCAAAAATGCCGCGTGTCATAACCTCTCGGCAATAATCTGCATACAACAATATATTATCAGCCTCCCTGTACTCTGGCGTTTTAATCACCTTTTGTACAATCGCTTCGCTTTTTGCCGCTGTCTCCTCATCTGTCAGTCCTTTTCGGACTTCAAGTATTCGTTTCCTTATCTCTGTTTTGGTTTCCATTTTGTCACTCCACAATATTTTCTATTCGCTCTCGGAGTCCCTTTATTCTGTCGTGTATTTTTCCATTCTTTTTGCTCTCATTTCACCGAGATTTCTAATGCTTCCATCCTGTTCCTTTATGGAAATATTATCCAGTTGTCCTCTCAGATTGGCTCGTATATTTGCTATATATTCCGCGCGCAACGCTGCCTGTTCTGCCTGTTCCTCCTCAGTAAGACCTTCCTCCTGTGATTTGTGATACAGTTCATTAATCCGTTTTATTTTTTCCTCTATATTCATATTAACCCCCATTCCATATGCTTTGCAACAACAAATTTAAAAACAATTCCTTACCAGCTCCTTATCATGGCAATCTCTTTGATATATCCTGCGTCATCATTTGGTGTTTCCAAGATAAACGGTTTGTCTTTCAGTAACGGATGTTTTACCACTGCCTTTAACGCATCCATACCAATTTCTCCCTGACCAATCTTCTGATGACGATCTTTGTGAGAGCCACACACATTCATACTATCATTAAAATGAATCGCTTTGAGTCGGTCAATCCCTATAATATCATCAAATTCTTTCAAAACACCATCCAAATTATTGACAATATCATATCCTCCATCCCACACATGACAGGTATCAAAACATACTCCAACGTTTTCCTGTTGCTCTACCAAATCAAGAATCGCTCGCAACTCCGCAAATGTTCCGCCAATCTCAGAACCCTTTCCCGCCATTGTTTCCAACAAGACAATTGTAGTATACTCTGGTTTTACAGCGTAATTAATAGCATCTGCAATCATTGGAATTGCTACTTCTGCTCCTTGTCCTACATGAGAACCTGGATGAAAATTATAATAATTTCCCGACAAATATTCCATGCGTCTTAAATCTTCTGCCATCGCCTCGCGCGAGAAATTTCTAACTTTTTCCTTGTCTGAACATACATTCAATGTATAGGGTGCATGCGCAACTAGTTTGCCAAAATTATGTGCTTGCATAAACTTGCATAATCTTGCTGCATCCTCTGGATCATGTTCTCTAACTGCACCGCCTCTTGGATTTCTAGTAAAAAAAGCAAAAGTATTTCCTCCCAATTTCAGTTCTTCCTGCCCCATAATCTCATAACCACTTGCACAAGACAGATGATTTCCTATAACCATATTTTATTGTTCCTTTCTTTCCTGAAATATAAAGCTTACAAAAAGCTGTCTATCATCCTCAACATTAATGCCATAAAAACAGTTTTTATACTAACGGTGCAAAAATACGCAGCATACCATCAATAATATTGTGTATCAACCCATTATTTTCCTCTAACAGAGTGCGTTCTTTACTAATTTCCATAGACGCATCCAAATCCTTTTTCAAATCACTAAGAATAGAAGCCTTATAAAACAACGCATTGCATTCATAATGCAAATACAAACTTCTGTAATCAAGATTAACTGTCCCGATAGAACCAATACAGTCATCGACAAGACACGCCTTTGCATGTACAAATCCTGGTGTGTACTCAAAAATTCTAACGCCTGCCTCTAACAAATCGCGATAGTAACTTCTTGACATGCGATATACAAGTTTCTTATCAGGGATTCCGGGCATAATAATGCGAACATCCACGCCACGCTTCGCCGCCCGCACAAACGCATCGCGTAAACCGTCACCCAGCAATAAATAAGGTGTATAAAACCATGCATAATCTTTTGATTGACCAAGTAAGTCTATGAAAAGATTATTGCTCGCTGCATCTTCTCTGTTCGGAGAATCATAATATGGCTGTACATAACCATCAAATTTATGTTCCTTTTGCACTCGCATAGGAACATAATCCTCACCAATTAGTTCTTTTGTAATCTTGTCAAAAGAAGATGCATTCCAAAACTCAATAAACATATAAGCGTAACTTCTAATAGCATCTCCTGTAATCCGAAAACCAATATCTTTCCAGTGTCCAAAAGGATGCTCCTCATTGATATATTCATCTGCCAAATTGATACCGCCGCTAAATGCCACAACGCCATCCACTACCATAATTTTACGGTGATCTCTATTATTGAGTGCCCCGCTCAATACAATCATTGGATTGAACTTTTCACATTTAATGCCCTTTTTTAAAAGTGATAATCTGTTTCTGTGAGAAAACGTACCAATACTTCCAATATCATCATACAGCACTCGAATATCTACGCCCTCTTGCACCTTCTGTTCCATCACATCAACCATTGCCTGCCACAGAACACCCTCCTGTACAATAAAATATTCAATAAACACATAACGCTTCGCTTCTTTTAGCGCAGAAAGCATCTCTTCAAACAATTGTTCTCCTATCGGATAATATTGAGCAGTATCATTTCTCAACACTGGAAAACCTGTAATCTTTTTGACATAAGTACACGTTTGTGCAACGCGTTTGTCTTCCTGTCTTAACTGTTCTTGAACTTCTGTGTCATCCATTAATGTGATGGGAAGACTGTTTTTGACTGCTTTCAGTCTTTGTTCTAGCGCCTTACCTGTCCGCTTATTGCCATAGAGTAGATACATCAGTGCGCCTGGCAACGGTGCCACAAACATCACCAGAAGCCACAGCATTTTGTAAGCCCCCTCATCTCGCTTAGAGATTAAAAACAAAACAAACAACGCAGACAGAACCGACAAAACACTATAAAATAGCGTGGCAAATGGCACAAGCCACTTTGCAAGTGCATAGATAATCAGACCTTGTAATAACACCACAGGCAGTATGGAAACAATCCGTCCAGTGACAATACTTCGCACGCTTGTCTTTTTTACTTTATGTATTGTGTCCTTTATTTCTTGCTTTATTTGTGTTGATTTATCTGACAATAATATTTCCTCCTTATCGTTTGTATAGCCGCTTGCAATATTCAATACAAAAAGACTCCAAAAAAATTATTTTAGTCTCATACAAAGTCAACTGCTAAGGGACTATTGTACCGCTATCGATGCAAATTATCAATAAAATCAGTAAAGTTAAACGTTTCATCCTTATTTGCCCGAAAGATTGTCCCGTAATTTCTGCCTTCCATAATACGATGAATCACACGCACATCACTGCCGTTTGCAATCACCATATCTGCGCCAGAACAAGTCGCAATTCGCGCGGCATTGAGTTTTGTCTCCATACCACCAGTCCCAACGCTGCTTCCAGTCGAAGATTTCCCCATCTGAAGTAGTTTGTCCGTAATACAGTCTACCTGCGCAATAAACTGTGCATCTGGATTCTGTCTTGGGTCATCTGTATATAACCCATTAATATCTGACAGCAAAATCAATAAATCTGCTCCGGTCAATGCTGTGACAATCGCTGAGAGTGTATCGTTATCTCCTATCACATCCTCCACCTCAAATGTAGAGATTGTATCATTCTCATTTACAATGGGTATCACTTCCATAGCGAGCAACTCATGAAAAGTATTTTGCGCGTTTCGTCGGTTTAAATCCGCCTCAACTGTATTTTTCGTGAGTAAAATTTGTGCTGCCTGATGGCTGTATTCCGAAAAAATACGTTGATAGGTGGTCATAAGTCTTGCCTGTCCAATCGCTGCACATGCCTGCTTTTGTGCAATGGTAAGCGGCGGCTTAATATGTAAAGATTTTCTGCCACATCCAATCGCACCGGATGTCACAAGAATCACATCCTTTCCTTGATTCCTAATATTACAAAGCTCACGCACCAAAATATCCATTTTAATATAATCAAGGTCCCCTGTCTCTGAGTGCTGCAAAGAAGAAGAACCAATCTTTACAACCACTCGTTTCTTATCTTTTAATTTTGCACGTAAATCATCCACAGTCTTTTGCCTCCATTTTATCCTTAACCGATTCTCAAAATCTTTTGTGACAGGTTTTGAGTGCCTATCTTTATTATTTTAAGTCTATTTTCCACATAAGTCCAGCCTTTCTCAAAGAAATGGACAGAACTCCTGTGCAATCTTCTCTGCAATTAAGATGCCATCCATTGCTGCAGAAGTAATGCCACCAGCGTATCCAGCTCCCTCTCCACAGGGATACAATCCTTTTATTGCTGGACTTTGTAGGGTCTCATCTCTGCGTATTCGTACTGGTGAGGAAGTCCGACTTTCAATCCCAGACAAAATTGTCTCCTTTCCGGCAAATCCTGGTATTATTTTGTCAAACTGCTCCATTCCCTCCAAAAACGCCACTTCGCAATCAGTTGGTAATAATCCTCTTAGATTTGTCAATTGATATGCACCCTTCATACATGGCTTCTCACGATTTTTTATATTTTCAGACGACACATTCTTTACATAATCTTCATAATACTGCACTGGAACCTTGCCACTTCCAAGCAAATAAGCCTTTTTTTCAAGCTGTCTCTGAAATGTAATTCCAGCAAGCGGACCGTTCTCCCCATAATCTTTTGGTGTAACTTGCACAATAATGGCACTGTTTGCATGTTCTCCGTCTCTGTCTGCATAACTCATACCATTCACTGCAATTTGTTCTGGTTCGCTTGACGCATTCACTACAAAACCGCCTGGACACATGCAAAAAGAATAAACACCGCGTCCTGTACTTGTCTGTGCCGTCAGTTTGTATGGTGCTGCTGGTAATTGATTACCTTGTTCTTTGCCATACATACTTTCATTGATAATACATTGAGAATGTTCTACCCGCATTCCGATCGCAAAAGCTTTTGCTTCCATTGGCACATGAATTTTATCTAGGTATGTAAATGTATCTCTAGCGCTGTGCCCAATTGCAAGTACCGCCTGAGTCGTTTGAATCCACTCACTATTATTGACTTCAACAGCGCATAAAGTACCCTCTTTCACCTGAAATCCTGTCATCTTTGCTCCAAATCGAACTTCACCACCACACGCTATAATCGCGTTGCGCAGATTGATGACAACCTGCCTCAAAACATCTGTTCCAATATGTGGTTTGCTTTCGTATAAAATGTGCTCTGGCGCGCCAAACTGTACAAAAATGCGCAACACTTCTTTATTTCTGCCGTGTTTATCTTTTACCAATGTATTAAGCTTTCCATCAGAAAAAGTGCCCGCACCTCCCTCGCCAAACTGTACGTTAGAGTCAGGATTGAGGCTACCGCCACTCCAATACGCCTCCACATCTTTTGTGCGCGTGTCCACATCAAAACCACGCTCTAACAAAATGGGCTGATAACCGTACTTTGCGAGCATATATCCACAGAAAAGTCCTGCTGGTCCTGTGCCAATTACCACAGGACGAAAAGATAACTTTGTTTTGCCTGTTGACGGAAAAATATATGGATTCTGTATATAAGGAGCAACTGATTTATCTTTGCAATACTTTATTACTTTTTCTTGCAATTTTTCGTTCCGTAAAGTCACACCTACTGTATAAACTTGAAAAAGTTGTGGTTTCTTTCTAGCATCTATAGAATGTTTTAAAATACATAGCGCTGAAATATCTGTTTCTTTAACGCCCAATATTTTCGCAGCTTTTTTGGTAAGAACTGCGCTATTGTCAATTATATCTGGCAATGTAAGCCTGTCCACTATATTTTCTTTGTTTAAGTTCACATTTAAAGCAATCTTAAACTGGATTTTAAGTGAACTTTTATTCTCAATATGTTTCATTTTCTTTTATCCTATTCTCAATCATTATAGAATCCCTCTGCGCAGCATCTGTCCCGGCAATTATTCCAGTTGCCCATGCCCACTGCAAATTATAACCGCCACAGATACCATCACAATCCAACAACTCCCCAACAATATAGACCCCTTGACTTTTTCGCGATGCAAAATTTTTATCAACTTCCATCAAAGGAACTCCACCACAACAAACCTGCGCATTCTCAAACGAATTTGGCGCTATAATTTGCACCCTAAAATCCGCAAGCATCTTTATACAATTCCATAAACGTTCAGTTCCTGCCTCATTGACTGTCATACCTGATGCAATCCCTTTTTGCTTACAGACAACTCCAATAATCTTTTTATGTACCAGTCCCGACAGAAACTCCTCGACAGTCTTATCCCCAAAATGTTTCATAGCATTCCTTTTCAATGCTTCCAAATAATTATTCTTTTTGTCCTCACCCCAAATATAAGAAATAAAATCCAATGATGCCTCACAATATTTTCCGTCATAAAGTGCTCTGGACGCCAATCTGCTAATCTGAAAAACAGGAATCCCCGATATCCCATAATCCGTCAATTGTAGTTCTCCTTCCTCGACAGCAGTTTCCACGCCATCAATTAACAGCCGAATCTTTCCTTGTGCCCGAACCCCTGATAACGCTTTAAAAAAGGGTTCCTTGCACTTTAATTGTACCAACGCTGGAAGTGGTTCTATAATACTGTGTCCCAAATGCTTTGCAAGCAGATATCCAGAACCATCAGAACCGGAGACAGAGGCTGCTTTTCCCCCTGTGGCTAAAATCAATTTATCATAAAAAATCTGTTCTTCCTTTCCGCTATAAAGATGTTCAGAATTTTTTGCAGACAATTTTTTCTTTTTTAATGGCTCTTGTGTAATATGTTCATGCTGTGTTACACAAACCATTCCCCCCTTCTTTCTTAGTTTAATAGAAATCACATCACAATTCGTTCGTATTGTCACACCAAGTCGATCACATGCGCTTCGCAACACATCCAGCACAATAGATGCTTGTTCCGAAACGGGATATACACCGCCATCTTTTTTCTCTTTTGTATATAATCCAAGACGTTGAAAAAAATCTCTTGTCTGAATCGCATCAAATCTGACAAGTGTATTATAAATCTGTTTTAAAGAAATTGCGTCACTACTATAATACTTGTTGTGTACTGCCTTCATATTTGTAAGATTACACTTGCCATTCCCTGTCATCAATATCTTTTTTCCCACTCTATCTTTATGCTCAATTATTGTGACCACAGCACCATTTTCCGCCGCAGCTATTGCAGCAGCAAGACCGCTTGCCCCACCGCCTATCACAACCACCTTATTCTCCATATATCCTCCATTTTCAAAACGAAGAAACTGCTCCAAAACACCTTATAACAAGAATGCTGTATTTAATATTTATTCATAGAAAAGATAGTTCCTAACTACTATAAGATTCAATAAAATGATACACTTGCAGTTCATTATCCATAAACTTTCCCTCTTGCAACTCGTATCGTACCTCTGCTGGAAGACTTTCTGGGTGTAATCCTGTCTTAAAGTAAAGTGTTTTTTTATCATATTCAAACACACAGACCTCACCTTCTACTTCCATAATATAAAATCCAAACTCTCCCTGCGTTGTATCATAAATACGAAGTACCTTAATCTTATCCGCTGAGAACAATTCTAAATGCTGTGATTTAAACCCCTTCTGCTTTTCCTCAAGAGTAGGTGCCAAACTGTCCTGTGCAAGCATTGTTTCGAGTTCCTCACGATTTAAGCCAATATACTTTATGGGAATTTTTTCTTCTTCCATAAAAACTGAACCATCTTTTTTATCAATATTTTCATAAATACAAACTGTATCAACAGTCGTCTGAACATTCATTTTCTGAACTTGATAAATCTCCTCTGCCGTCTTAGACTGTTGATCTATCTTGGACAAATCATCAATATTCAGGCGTTGCTGCTCCGCAAAATTTCTCTCTTTTGAGAATCTATCTATATTATTTCTTCGATACAACAAAATAACCACCAATACTGAAATCAGCAATAATACAAAAAATAAGCCAATCTTATATCTCTTTTCCATCATGAGCCTCCTCGTGAAACTTAACACTTTGGCGTCTTTGATATAGTATCAGCTTATTTTTGCTTTTTATTCATAGAATTACATCAAGCGTAATTTCTTTGCAATCATTAAAATTGTCCTACCTCCTGGCATACTTCTCAAGTCACGCTCATTAATACCCTTTAATAGTATTAATATTGCAAAATACACTGTCGCACCAACTCCGATGCCTACAAACACTGTGATTACATTACCTGCTGATTTCGCAAGCAGTAGATTTAAGAGTCCAATTACAATCCCCATCACTGCAGACGCAATCGCTGGAACGATAAAAGTACGCACTAATTCCTGCTTGTAACGCAGATATTTGCGGATTGCAATTGCATTTAGTACAGAGACTACCACCGCAAACAAAATGTACGCATACACCACTGCATTGATTCCCATATCCATTTGAAGCATTGCATATAGAATCGCAATATGAATAACAAGTGAGATTGCCGCGTTGCACACAGGAATCTTCATTTTATTAATTCCTTGGAGCACACCATTGGTAAGTGTAGACATTGTATAGAATACAACGGATATCGAACCGATATGGAGCATATCGACTGCCATATCAACCTCTCCTTTAAACAGCATAGAAACAATTGGCTTGGCAAGCACAGAAAGTCCCACTGCACTTGGAATAGCGACAATCATTGTAAAACGCATTGCTTGTCCAACTTTTTCTTTGGCACGACCATATTCTTCCCGCACCATCAATTGTGTCAACATTGGCACAATCGAGGAACACATTGCATTGGCAAGCGCAATTGGAACATTTACTAACAATTTATATTTTCCCGAATATACTCCCCAAATATCAGTTCTAACATTTCCAAATCCTTTTTCTATCATCACACTTCCAAAGATTCTAATATCAATTACACCGCTAATATTATAGACAGTTGTACTTAGAAGCACTGGAAAAATTGTCAATAAAATCATACTCAAAATCTGCGGATAGCTATCTACTTTTCCTCCTGTATTATGCGCATGTTTTTTTGCACCTTTTTTGTATGCCGCAAATACAAAGATAAGAAACAGTAGTCCAATCACTGCGCCAATCACAGGACCGATTGATGCTCCTGCCGCACCATATGCTGGAGCATAATCTTTGTTGTGCAGCAGTGCCCCAACTTTATCTCCATAATTATAAAGCACAGAAGCCCCAACAATACTTCCAATCAGCACAAAAATCTGTTCGAGCACCTGTGAAACCGCTGTTGGCATCATTGTCCCTAGCCCTTGAAAATAACCTCGAAAGACCCCCATCACAGATACTAACAACAGCGCTGGACCAAGCACCTTTAGCGCCATCGCACTCATTGGTTCTTCCATCACATCCGCTGCAAAAAAATCTCCTAAAAACTCGCAGACCAGAAATGTGATTCCCCCTGCTGCCACAGCAAAAAACATAGCGCACTGAAATGCGCGCTCCGCACTTTTGTACTGTCGCTTACTCATCTTGGAAGACACCACTTTAGACACTGCAAGTGGAAGACTATAACAAGATATGATTAGCATAATAGAATAAATCTCATACGCTACAGAATAATAACCATTTCCCTTATCACCAATAATATGTTGCATGGGGAAACGTCGTGCTATCCCTATAATTCTGGAAAGGATTCCCGCCATTGCAAGAATTCCACCCTGAACAATGAAATTAGACTTCTTTTTCTTCATTTAACTGTTCTCCTCAGCCCAAACTACTCTTTCCTCGTTATTCCCAGTCTGTTCAGGATTTCCTCCTGTTTCTGTTCCATCACCGTCGCCTCCTCAGGCGCCATATGGTCATATCCCAAAAGATGAAGCATACTATGCGCAATCAAAAAAGCATATTCCCGCATCAAAGAATGCCCATACTCCTCGGACTGCTCATACACCTTCTCAACAGAAATTACAATATCACCAAGACACAACTCACCATTCTCAGGGTCAAAATAATCCTCTATGGTATCCTCAATACCCGTAAAATCAGCCGGATTCTCATAATCCACATTGGGAAAAGACAATACATCTGTTGGGCGGTCAATTCCCCGATACTGATGGTTCATTGCATGAATCCCCTCATTATCCGTCAGAAGCACATTTACTGACACCTCATAAGGACAATTCTCCGAATCCAATGTTTCTATAATCACCTTATCTGCCACTTCCTCCACATCAAAAGGAAGTGTTTTATCTGTCTCACTCTCTACGTAAAAAGTCATAGTATCCTTTATCTCCTGTATTATTTGTTATTTGCGAAATGGTTTTCCACCCCTTCTGATTCGTGATTCGTCTTTGTGAACTGTCTTGTTTTGATTGCTGTTAAGTCTACTTTCATAATCTTCATATGCTTTCACAATCTTCTGTACAAGAGGGTGCCGCACAACATCGCGGCTTGTCATTTTAATAAAAGCGATATCACTGATTTTTGCAAGTACCTTCTCCGCCACATCCAAACCAGACTGTGCACCAACCGCCAAGTCTTTTTGCGAAGCATCCCCAGTCACAATAACTTTAGAGCCAAATCCAATACGCGTCAAAAACATCTTCATCTGTGCAGGGGTCGTATTCTGTGCCTCATCTAATATAATATAGGCATTATCGAGCGTCCGCCCACGCATATAGGCAAGCGGCGCAACCTCAATCAATCCTTTTTCCATGTTTTTCTGAAAACTGTCCACTCCCATAATCTGATAAAGTGCATCGTATAAAGGTCTTAAATATGGGTCTACTTTGCTCTGCAAATCCCCAGGCAAAAATCCAAGCTTTTCTCCTGCCTCTATCGCGGGACGGGTCAATATAATACGCTCCGCTTCATGATTTTTAAACGCTGTAATTGCCATCGCCATTGCCAGATAAGTCTTGCCTGTACCTGCTGGCCCCAGTCCAAAGACAATCATCTTATCCTTAATTGCATCGATATACTTTTTCTGTCCTAATGTTTTTGGTTTGATAGGCTTTCCTGATATTGTGTGACAAATACACTCCGAATCTATCTCAAGAAGCGCTCCCTCGTCGCCTTCATGCGATAGTTCCAACGCATAAGACACATTTTGCTCTTGTATCCTATTTCCTCGTTTAGAGAGTTCAACAAGTTCACGCACTAGCTTCGCTGCCTTATTTACCGCCGCTTGTTCCCCGCTGATTCGGACCTCTCCATTGCGGTCTGTTATAACTACATTTAAGTCTTGTTCAATCTGTTTTATATATGCATCTTGATTGCCAAAAAGATTTTGCATATGTTCTGCCTCAATCTGCATTCCAATCCGAAATTCCGCCACAGTAATCTTACTCCTTTGTCTCATCTTCCTGAATGGTGTTTCCTGGTATCTCCACTGTCTCCCCTGTCTGCTTTACAACCAGTAAACTTCCATTTAATTCCATTCCAATACTATTCCTTTCCATTTTAACATCTTTTTCAACAATTTGTACCCCTTTTTCCTGTAAACCTAAAATAAATTTTTCAAAATTTTCAGATAATTTACTTTGCATCTCCTCATCTGTATATGTAAAATACTTTATATAATACTCTTTTCTGTCTATTTTGCCATAATAGACCGGAAGATAGATATTATCCAATAAAACCACCTGATGTTTTTCTGTGGCAATCTCATATAATGTTTCATCTTTTTTCGGAGAGAGATATTTTCCAGCAAAATCCCACAGAGTTAATCCATCAATATAATACTTGCCAATCTGGGCAAAACCAGTATTCACCCGATTCCCTGTGTAGATCATAACTGGATAGCCACTGTTAATCGAACTTGTGTACTCAATTGGTGTTCTAATAAAAATATCCGCATCTGCATCATAAATTTGATAATCAATAACACTCTGACTCTCGTCATAAACAGGCACACCGCCCGATACAAGCACCTGTCCTTTTTCAACTGTGTCCCCTGCTTTCACGCGCGGCACCCCATTTCTGGTGACAATCGACGTAATTGTACCTGCTTCATTGGCTATAATATCTGTCCCTTTTGTCTCAAACTGAACGGGTTCCGATTTCTCATTCTCTTTGACTTCGATATATAGTTTTGTTCCCTCAAAATAAATGGAAGTCCATGTAACATTCTGAAAGGTCTCCCGCAGCTTTTTTTCTTTCTCCTCACAATTAATACTGTTTTTTTTCATTCCATAATGAATGGATTCCTGTTCCAAAAAATCCGATAATTCGTCGTCACTCACCTGCAAATTACCAACATACTCAATCGCCCAGACATATTTTGTCACATAATTCAACATAATAAGGCACAATAGAACGCCCGCAAAAAAAATAATCCTTTTTTTAATAAAAGGAAAGTAAAACGGCAGTCCCTTCTTTTTGACTACGTGCGCTTTTGTACCTGTCTTTTTTAACAGAGGTGGCATTTTCAGAAAATCTGTGGCATATGCTTCACACATGCAGATATCCTGTTCTTTTTTTATCTCCCACAAGTCAATGCCATGCATTCTGCACATATTAAAGAAACGTTCCATGTAGTCGCCATTAATTCTGATAACCAGAAATCCTCTGACAAAGCGTATCCATCTATTTTGCAAGAGTCCCACCTCAAGTTTCCCTTATCACCTTTATCTCCTTAATTTGTCCTGATATCTTCATGTCCTCATTCGAGTAATGCTCAATTGTAAGACAATCTCCACAGACACAATATTTCATATGATTTCCTTTTATTAAAACTTCATGACAAGTGTAGGAAATAATGCCTTTAAAATTTTCTACAAAAAGTTCTGATGCCCCCACCATATGCAGCAGTGTAGCATTCACCACCATATCCTTAGGCAGTGAAAAAGCATCTGCAAAACGCTCTCCTGCACTCATAATATCCTGTTTAAATATATCGTGTCTATTCATATCAACACCCAAAAATGAAGTATAGGTTTTCTATACTTCATTCTATGTCTTTTATTCGATTACTATTCCCTTGCTGTTTGGCTTTTTTATTTGATTGCAGTCCCTTTTCATTATTTTATAGATTACAGAAATACTTCATGGTAAGATGTTGGGGTCAAAAGGTATTTTGCCCCCTATGATACCACGGATTGCTCCG
>ERZ779637.683-NODE-683-length-19873-cov-6.858815_pt1 | contig 19873 bp, 25 predicted proteins | sample MGYA00514196_ERZ779637 | MGnify/ENA primary metagenome ERZ779637 (study PRJEB29562, sample SAMEA4376700) | mouse gut metagenome | isolation source: Cecum | study: EMG produced TPA metagenomics assembly of the A DSS colitis mouse model was used to assess the...
CCGGGGCAGTGTTACGCAGGCTGGTGATCATTCCTTTCAACGCGCAGTTCTCGAAAGAGGATCCGGACTTTGACCCGTTCATCAAGTATAAGCTGACCCAGCAGGACAGCCTGGAATACATGATTGCCCTTGGGATGGAAGGCCTAAGGAGGGTCATGGATAATGACGGGTTCACGAGATCCGAGCAGGTACAGAACCAGCTGGATGAGTATGAGATGGAAAACAACCCCATAACGGCATTCATTACAGAGGTGGGGACTGATGCCATAGAAGGGGAACCGACATGTGACGTGTATAAGAGATACCAGGTATTCTGTGCAGATAACAGCATGACACCCATGTCTGCCATCATCTTCAGCAAACAGATCAATAAGCGCCTGGGATATGAGGCTGTACAGCAGAGGATCAATGGACGTAACATGAGGGTATTCCGTAAGGTTTGAGGGAGTGGTGTGAAATGGGAATCTACAATAAAACAGTAAACCCGGACTACTGGGTGGAAGGTAAAAAATGTAGCAGTTAACAGCATTTGTAGCAGTTGGCGTAACAGTTGGTGTAGCAGTTGGAATGCAGTAAAATCAAGGGTTGTAACAGTTGTAGCAGTTAAAGGCAAAGTTCTTATTATTTTTACTTTGAAAAAATATAAGATATGGAAAAAACATAAAAAAAGTAAAAATATAGTAGTATAAAAACAACTGTTACACTGCTACACCTGCTACGGGGAGGATGAAGGAGCCATGGGTGAGAAAAAGATGACCGCAAGACGGTACCTGGGGCAGTTACAGGACATTGATGAAATGATCCGGCAGGACCTGGAACGGCTGGAAGAAATGAAGCATGACCTGGTGTCCATAGGCAGCACTGATTATGGCAGGGAAAGGGTGCAGTCCAGTCCTGCCGGGGACAGGCTGTGCAGTGACGTGGCCAGGGTCATCAGCATGAATGATGCCATTAATGCGGAGATAGACCGCTTTGTCGATGCAAGGGAACAGATCATCCGGGAGATAAGGGGGCTGCACTCTGCAATATATAACAGTGTTCTGTATAAGGTCTATGTGCAGTTCAAGATCATCCGGCAGGCGGCAGACGAAATGAAGATATCGTACAGGTATGCGGTTCAAATACATAACCAGGCACTGAAAGCATTCGGGGAAACTTACCAGAACTTACATTATCTTACCTAATATGTACCAGAACCTACATTATCTTACTTGATATGTACCAGAACCTACATAAGATCATGATTGACAATAGTTTCCGGGCGGTTTATGATAGAATTGCAAAAGGAAGGGCAGTCCGCAGGGGCTGCCTTTTCCGTACCCAGAACCAACGAATGAGAGGTGGTGGTCATGGCCAGGGCGCCGGACAAGAGGATAGAGCAGGCAAAGGCCCTTTACCTGGGGGGAAGGAAGCTGGTTGACATTGCGGCAGAACTTGGTCTCCCGGAAGGGACCATCCGCAGGTGGAAATGTACGCATAAATGGGATAACGAACGTTCGGATAAGAAAGCGAGCGTTCGGAAACGGGGTGCGCAGCCAGGGAACAGGAATTCGGCAGGCGGGCCGCCAGGAAACAGGAAGGCAGAAAAATACGGGTTCTTCTCAAAGTATCTCCCGGAGGAAACACGGGAGATTTTTTCTGCCATTGAGCAGGCGGACCCTCTTGATCTTCTCTGGCATCAGATTCAGATCGCCTATGCGGCCATTGTCCGGGCACAGAGGATTGCCTATGTGAAGGACCAGGGGGACAAGACCCTGGAGAAAATCGGCCATAAGGACGGGGAGACTGTGGTGGAGGAGCGCTGGGAGGTGCAGCAGGCCTGGGACAAGCAGAACGCATTCATGAAGGCCCAGGCACGTGCCCAGGGTGAACTTAGGGCACTCATCAGGCAGTATGACGAACTCCTGCACAGGGACTGGAAGCTTGCCACGGCAGAACAGAAGGCCAGGGTGAGGAAGCTGGAGGCAGAGGCAGACAGGATCCGGCAGGATATGGATCCCGGTGAGGACGAAGGGGTGCAGATAATCAATGACTGTCCAGGGCAACAGGAAACAGGTGCGGATATCGGAAATCATCATTCCGAAGTACCAGGGGATATTCAATGACCGGACTTATAAACACATCATACTGACTTCCGGGCGTGCCGGTACGAAGTCAAGCTTTGCGGCCATCCGCGGGGACTACCAGCTGGTCTCTGATCCTTCCGGTTCCGTGGTGGTCCTGCGCAAGCGCCACAACAAGCTGCGGAAGACCGTATACAAGGAGATGCTGCGGGGCATCAGCCGGCTGGGGATCAGCAAGAAAAAGTTTGAGATCACGAAGTCCCCAATGGAGATCACCTACAGGAAGCACGGCACGACAATGTACTTTGCGGGATCAGACGGCATAGACGACACCAAGGGAATCATTGACGAGGACATGCCGATCAAGCTGGTCATCCTGGATGAACTGACGGAGTTCTTTGACGATGGTGAAGGCGAGGACGAACTGCTGAACATTGAGGCAACCTTTGCCCGCGGGAACAGGGGTGACTTCCAGATGGTCTACCTGTTCAACCCGCCAAAGAACCCGAACGCGCCGGTTATGCAGTGGCTGAAAAAGATGAAGACGAGGCCGGACTGCATCCACATCCACACGGATTACCGGGATGTCCCGGAGGACTGGCTGGGGCCGGACCTCATACGGTCAGCGGAGACCCTCCGGGCCACGGATGAGAGGCAGTACAGGTGGGTGTGGCTGGGACAAAGCATAGGGATTGACGAGGCGGTTTATTACATGTTCTGCCAGGGACACATAGGGAGGCCGGATCCGGGACAGCGCTTCCCCGTCATCGGGATCGGCGGTGACTACGGGCAGCAGAATGCCACTACCTTCCAGGCGGCAGGGCTGGACATACCGGGGCACCGGCTCCGGGGGCTGGGGGAGTATTACCACAGTGGCCGGGAATCCGGCACACAGAAGGCCCCGTCCGAGTATGCGCAGGATTTCGTGCGGTTCGTGAAGAAACTTGGTACGGAATACGGGACACAGGGGGTACGGTTCCTGCTGTTCCTGGATCCTTCGGCAAAGGGCCTGCAGGAAGAGATAAGGAGGGCCAGCCGGGCAGCGGGGGTGCCCGTATCCATAAAGGATGCGGACAATGACGTGAAGCTGGGGATCAGCAGGGTACAGAAGGTACTTACCTTTGGCATACTGGGCGTGTCCCCGGCACAGGAAAATGCCATCCGTGAGTTCGGCACATATGAGTATGACCGGGATTCCATAGACAGGGGGAAGGAGGAGCCGGTCAAGACGGATGACCACTGCGTTACAGGTGATACTTTGATAGATACTATTGATGGTCAGATTCCAATAAAGGATTTGGTTGGAAAGAAAGGTTTGGTTTACTGCTATGATTGTAAGAAAAAGAGCAAAGCTGTTTCGGAGTTTTATAATGTGCGGAAAACAGGTAGGAATGTGCCTGTATATGCGGTCACACTGGAAAACGGGGCAGTTATCAAAATGACGGCAGAGCATTTGGCTCTGACACAGAGGGGATGGATTCAGGTACGGCACTTAAAGAAAAAGGATAAAATAATGCGGATAAACACTTGACTTTTTGGCAGACATTAAAAAATAGAGCGTTGCCACTCCGCAAAAGTAATCAACGCTCTACACTAGAAGTTTTCTTCCATGAAATATCTTATCATGGCAAGGAACTTCTTTCAACAACAAATTTGAAAGGAGATTTTTTATTATGAGCGATATTGAAAAACTGTACTACAATATACACAAACTGACTGATGGTTACAAGGATACTGAGGAAGTAAATCAGGCAAGAGACAATGTGGAGAGCGTTCTTGGCAGAGAAACTTATTTTGAGTGTGAAAGCGAAATTTCCATTCTTGCATCTGCCAATGAAAAACAGGGATTTATAATAGGCTTTCAGTATGCGGTGTCACTGCTGACAGGTGGAAAGGCGGTGCTGTGAATGGCTGATAAGCACCAATATTTCAATGGGAAGATGTTTACAAGAGACGAGAACACAGGGTATTACCTGTGTTCCTCCAAATCTGCTGATGGTAGCCGGAACAGAATGCATGTATATGTTTGGGAATATTATAACGGTTCTGTTCCTGATGGTTATCATGTTCATCACAAAGATGAAGACAAAAGTAACAATGATATTTCCAATTTGGAATTAAAAATAGGGGTAGAACATTTGGCTTTTCATGCCAAAGAAAATGCTGAAAGAAATCGTGATAGGGTAATTCAAAACTTAAACGAGAACGCTTCTCCCAAGGCAAAAGAATGGCATGGAAGTGCTGAAGGTCGTGAATGGCATAAAAGCCACTATGAAAAGATGAAAAGCAAATTGTATCGAAAGCAAAAATTCCAATGTATTGTTTGTGGCAAAGGATTTGAATCAACGCAGGTCAATGCAAAGTTTTGTAGTAACAACTGCAAATCGAAGCATAGAAGAACGGAAGGGATTGACAATATTGAAACGGAATGTGTTGTTTGCGGCAAGAAATTTGTTAAAAACAGATATTCGAAAAAAGAAACGTGCTCAAGAGAATGCGGGACAAAATTACTTGTCTATCGTAGAAATAAAATACATTGGTAAAGCTGATGTGTACAATATGGAAGTCAGGAACCACCACAACTATTCAGTCTGTGGTGGTTTTATTATACATAACTGCATGGACGCCATCCGCTACCTGGTGATGGGCATGTGGACGAAGGTCCGGCACTGGCTCCCGGCAGGGGAACAGGATGACGGGAAGAAAGGTTGACGGAAAATGAATGTTTTCAGTTTTTTCAAGGAAAAGGGGATCGACACGCTGGATCCCTCCTTCTACAGGCAGGTCGAGGCCTGGCGCAGCTGGTACAATTCCAATGTGCGGAAGTTCCACAGGTACAAGGTGTACCGGGGGAACGGCACGTCAGTGGACTGTACCCGCTATTCCCTGGGAATGGGGAAAAAGGTGTGCGAGGACATGGCAGACCTGCTGCTGAACGAGAAGGTGACACTGACCATGGCAGACAAGGCCACGGATGCCTTCGTGAAGCAGGTCCTGGAACAGAACACCTTCGGGGAACTGGGGAATGAATACCAGGAGTGGAAGGCAGCCCTGGGAACCGTGGCCTATGTGGTGCATGTCAGGGATGCAACGGTGGACGGCGCCGGGAACATGACCGGCGGCAGCGTGGGGATCAACTATGTGGAGGCTGCCAACATATTCCCCACATCCTGGCAGAACAGGGTGGTGACGGAATGCATTTTCACGTTCCCTAAAACCTACAAGCGCAGGAAATACATCCACTTCCAGTACCACAGGCTGGAGAGGGTACCCGGGGAGGACCGGAGACAGTACGTGATCGAGAACATGGTCGTGGAGAATACCACGGGGTCCGGGAAGGAACTGACACCGGAACAGTGGGAGGAAATCCCTGCCTTCAGCGGACTGGCGGGACGGATAGAGACCGGTTCGGACAAACCGCAGTTCATCATTGACCGTCTGAACACCGTGAACAATGCTGATGAGGACAGCACGAGTCCCATGGGGGTCTCACTGTTTGCCAGTGCCATTGACGTGCTACGGAAGATTGACCTGGAGTATGACAGCTATGCCAATGAATTCTCCCTGGGACGCAAACGGATCTTCGTGTCCCCGGAACTGCTGTCCACAGGGGAGGGGAACCCCACATTTGACCCGGACGACACGGTATTCTATGAACTGCCGGAGGACTACTTCAAGGAAACCAGGGAGGCCATGCATGAAGTCAACATGGAACTGCGGATCGAGGAGCACAGCAGGGCACTTAATGATGACCTAAACTGGCTGTCACTGAAGTGCGGTTTCGGCACACAGCGGTACAGGTTCGAGGCAGGCGGGGTGAAGACGGCCACCGAGGTGATCAGTGAGAACTCCGACATGTACAGGTCGCTGCGGAAGCATGAACTGGTACTGGGGAGGGTGCTGGTGCAGCTTATCCGGACAGTCATCCGGACAGGTGCCGGAACGGGGGTACCGGGCCTTAAGGAGGACACGGACATAACGGTACAGTTTGATGACAGCATCATCGAGGACAAGGCCACGGAGAGGAAGGAAGACCGCCAGGACGTGGCCATGGGTGCCATGTCCCTTCCGGAGTACCGGGCAAAATGGTACGGGGAGACGCTGGAGGAGGCAGGGAAAAACCTTCCGGAGCAGACAGGGGGTATTATTCCATGAGGCTGATATATTTCATAAAAAAGCTGTTAGGCATTGCCAGCCCGTCCCTGGCGGCATTCACGGGGCACAGGTATGAATACGATTATTTCACGGGGAAACGGCCATGAACCAGGCATACCACTCAGCACTCCAGGCCGGTGTCGAAAGGAAGTACCGGATGCTGGAAGAGGAGATCATGAAGGATGTCGTGCGCCGGATCCGGAAGGCAGGGAGGATCACTTCCTCTGCCGACTGGCAGCTCCAGAGGTACATGGTCCTGGGGCACAGCACCGAGGACGTGGAAAGGATAGTCCGCGAGGCAGTCGGCAGTGACTGGCCGGAGACCTTCCGGATGTATGATGAGGTGATTGAACAGGAATATGTCCGGTCCAGGGCAATGTATGAGCAGGTCAACGCCCATTTTGTCCCGTATGAACAGAACCATGAACTGCAGCAGCTTACCAATGCGCTGGTCCGGCAGTCCAATGACGAACTCTCCAATATCACGAAGTCCATGGGCTTCATGGTGGACATGGGAAATGGCCGCAGGGTATTCACGCCCCTGTCTGAGATCTACAACGGGTACCTGGACAATGCAATCACCATGATGGCCTCCGGGGCATTTGACTACAACACGCTGGTCCGCAGGGTGGTAAGGGAGATGACGGCCTCCGGCCTGCGCACGGTTGACTATGCATCCGGGCACAGCAGCAGGGTGGACGTGGCTGCCAGGCGTGCCCTGCTGACAGGGATGGGGCAGCTTACCGGGCACATATCGGACATGAACGGCCAGGCACTGGGGACGGACAGGTTCGAGGTTGACTGGCATCCGGGGGCACGCCCGGACCATGCCGTGTGGCAGGGACGTGTATGGACACGGCAGCAGCTTGAAGAGGTGTGCGGGCTTGGATCCGGCGGTGGCCTGCTGGGATGGAACTGCAGGCATACCTATTACCCTTTTATAGAGGGGATTTCCACCAGGAATCATTCCGACGAGTGGCTGGAGGAAATGGACAGGAAGGAGGCAGAGAAAGTCCCGTTCCGGGGGAAGGAGTACAATGCCTATGAGGCCACCCAGAAGCAGCGGCAGATGGAGACCGCCATGAGGGCACAGCGTGAGACGGTGCAGCTGCTGAAACAGGGGGATGCGGACCCGGAAGAGGTCATGCTTGCCAGGTGCAGGTACCAGGCACAGCTGGATGAATACAAGGCCTTCTGCAGGAAGATGAACCTGCCGGAACAGAGGGAACGGATCTACTATGACCTGCACGGCAGGGTGGCACCTTCACAGAGTACATATAAAACATATAAGATAATCGAAGAAAACAGGAAGAAAGTTGTAATCCCGGATCCTAAAATTGACAGCTTCTTTCTTAAACCGGGCGCAAAACATGCAAAGGAATTCTTTGATGTCGGTTATACGGAGCAAAGCGGCAAGCGGCTCCGTAACGATATCCTGGCCCAGTATGATGAGAATAAGGCGGTGGATAAACGGGTGTTGACAGATGGTGCGGAACGGTTTAGTATTTTTATGGAACTGGGAACCGGCCAGAGACGGAAAACATTCCGGACTGTATGGCAGAAGGATTCAGCCGATGCACTGCCCAGGCTGATAACGGGACATAGGGAGTAACGGACATGAAAGTGGATGACACAGTACGGATTAAAGAGAAGGACATCATTGGAACCATTATTGACATATCGCGCAGAAACGGTGTAACGTATTATGTTGTCGAATCTTCTGTAAAAGGACATGTTGCTGGTGCTGATGGCGGGGAATGGCCTTTATTCGACTGTAGGAAAGAAGACCTTGAGATTGTGGCAGGACAATAATAGTATGCCACGTAAATGTTATCACTGGCCACCTGGTATTTGCCGGGTGGTATTTTTATGCATGCCAGGGAGGGACATTATGATCACAGTTCTGATGGCACCGGACAGGCTCCAGGTGTCCGGCCATGCAAACACAGCCCCAAGGGGCTCCGACATCGTATGCAGTGCCGTTTCAGCCCTCACCCTTACACTTATAAGGGGACTGAAGGAAATCGCCTGCGTGAGGCTGTCTGAGACCGTGGAAGAGGGGAATATCTGCATCGGGTGGCAGGCCATGACCGACACGGGCAGGGCGCTTGTCGATACCTGGTTCCTGGGGATCTGCGGGATAGCCGCGGAATACCCGGTAATTGAATTCCTATAGGGATTTTAAGTCGCTTCCAACAGGGAAGTGCGGGTTGAAAAAAATGTAATGAGTGAATGACGCATCCCGGAAGGGGTGCTTTTTTCATGCCCGACGGGGCATAAAACACGGGAATATCACAGGAAGGTGGGGATAAGACAATGAGGAAGAAATTTTTTGACTTACAGCTTTTCACTGACGGCGGTGAAGGCGGCACTGGCGCTGCGGGTGCCGGTACGGGGACAGCCGGGAATGGCAACGGCAGCCAGAACAGTGCCGGGGGCGCAACCTACAGTTATGAACAGGCTGAACAGATCGCACAGGCACGGGCAGACCGGGCAGAGAAGGCGGCGCTGGCTGATTTCTTCAAGCGCCAGGGGATGAGTGAGGATGAAGTTACTGCCGCCCTTGCCGATTTCAAGGCAAAAAAGGCTGCCAGCCAGCCCAATACCGCCGCCGTGGAGAAGCAGCGGGATGAGGCACTTGCAAGGGTGGCAGAAATGGAAAACACCAACTACCTGCGTGACAGGGGTGTAAAGGCTGATGACCTTGACTATGTGCTGTTCAAGGCCAGTAAAAACGTGGACGACAAGACCGACTTCAAGAAGGCGGCAGATGCATTCCTAAAGGAGAACCCGCGCTTCACGGGGCAGGGAATGAAAGTTGTTTCCACAGGCAAGCCCGACGGGGGATCCGGCAGCGGCCAGACGGCGCATGATGCAATCAATGCCTCCATACGTTCCGCGTTCGGGAGGTAAGGGAAAAAAAGGAAAAGGAGGACAGGAAGCATGAACAGAAACAGGAAACTTGCAGGGAAGATGTTTGACTTACAGCTTTTCACGGGGGGAACCACGGCAGGCGGCGGGACGGCCATTACCAGGGATGGCGCGGAGGCGCTGATCCCGGTACAGGAGAGCCACGACATCATCCAGGGCGTGGTGGAACAGTCAGCCGTGCTCCAGCGTGGCAGAAGGCTTGCCAACATGACGGCGGCCCAGTACCGGATGCCGGTGCTTGACCTGCTGCCGGTGGCGTATTTTGTCAACGGGGAGGGCAGTGCCGCCAGGAAGAAGCTTACAAACATGTCCTGGGACAAGAAGGTCATCTATGCGGAGGAGATCGCGGTCATCGTGCCGATCTCGGAAGCCGTCCTGGATGATGCGGACTATGACATCTGGGGGGAGGTAAGGCCCAGGCTGATCGAGGCATTCGGCCAGAAGATTGACGGCGCCATCCTCTTCGGCCATGAAAAGCCGGCAACCTGGCGTGCCGATGTGGTGTCCACGGCAGTCAGCGCGGGATCCTATGTGAAACTGGGGTCTGACCTGTATGGTTCCATCCTGGGTGAGGACGGCGTGATCGCCAAGGTGGAAGAGAGCAGCTATTTTGTGAACGGGCACATGGCAGACATCACCATGCGTGCGAAGCTGCGGGGGCTGAAGGACACCACGGGCCAGCCCGTGTTCAAGTCCGACATGCAGACCGGCACGACCTACACGCTGGACGGCTCCCCCATGAACTTCCCCAGGAACGGTGCCTTTGACAAGGGCAGGGCGCTGATGATTTCCGGGGATTTCTCACAGCTTGTGTACAGCATCCGGCAGGACATCACCTTCAAGATTTTTGACCAGGGCGTGGTCCAGGATCCCGCAACAGGGGAAATCCTGTACAACCTCATGCAGAATGACATGGTGGCGCTGCGTGCCGTCATGCGCCTGGGCTGGGAGATCCCGAACCCGGTCAATGCCATGGTGCCGGACAAGACAAAGCGCTGCCCGTTTGCCGTGCTTACCGCCGGTGAACCTGTCAGGGACAGCTATACCAGCGAGGAACTGAATGCCATGACCGTTGACCAGATCAAGGCCGTTGCAGCGGCGAAAGGGTATACCATCACGAAGACGGCCAAGGCAGAGATCATCACGGAATTCCTGGCGGCACAGGGTTCATAAGGAAGGGGAGGTGACAGGCGGTGCATGTTGACTTTGCATACTATTGCGGTACCTACGGGGGAACGCTCCTGGGAGAGGCAGACTTCCCGGCGGCTGTCCGGGAGGCAGAGGACTACATCCGCTGCCTGACTTACGTGAATGGCGACATTTTCGCGGACACGGCCCAGGCCGATGCCGTAAAGGGCGCGGTCTGTGCCGCCGCGGAAGCCTGCCACGCTGCCAGGAGGGAGCAGGAGCAGGGAGGGAACCTAAAATCAGAAAGCAAGGACGGGCTGTCCGTTTCCTTTGTGGTATCCAGGAAGGACGGGGAGACAACAGGCCAGTATGCGGGGCGGTGCATGTCCCAGGCCGTAAGGCCCCGGCTCCTGCCCACGGGCTGGCTTTCACGCAGGGGAAAGGCAGGTGGTGCATGTGGTCACGAATGTGGATGCCGTGACTGTCTTTAATGGCAGGACGGACAGTGTGACACGGAGGAAGAAATACATCCCCACCGTGATCCGCGGTGTGTCCTGTGTGGAGTCAAAGGGCTCCACGGTGACAAACAGCGGTGTATGGAGCGCGGATGTCCAGTACAGGCTGCGGATCCCTGCGGATGCAGGGATACAGCACGGACGGATATATGTGCAGGAGGCCAGGTATGCCGGTCTTGATGACGGGGAGGCAGGATCCTGCTGGACGGCTGCACGCGGGGACATGGTGGCACTGGGGGACTGTACAGGATCCGGATCCCCGCAGATGCTGTATGAGGATGAAATACAGAAGCTTGTACAGGGGCATGGTTTTTCCCTGTTCCGCATCACGGAATATGCGGACAACACTTCCGGGGGGCACCCCTGTACAAGGCACTGGAGGATAGGAGGGAAATGATGGGGACGCACCGCATTGACACGCCCAGGGGAAGCATCATACGGACAGGCAGCACTTCCTGCAGGCTGGTATGGGATTCCAGTTTTGCGCGGGAACGCACGGAGGCCTTCTACAGGAAGCAGAAGGTGGTGGACAGCGAGGTCCTGCGGTACTGCAGCCCGCTGGTCCCGTTCCGCACAAGCATGCTGGAGAAGTCCGGCACCCTCGGCACCGTGATCGGGAGCGGGGAGGTGAAGTACATCACGCCCTATGCGCGGTTCCAGTATTACCGGACGGCACAGACCCGCAGCTATGACCCGCGCCGTGGCGGGAAGTGGTTCGAGAGGATGAAGACGGCCCACAGGGAGGATATCCGGAGGGCCGCGGAAAGGAACTGAGATGGTGGGATCAGTCATGGAGGGCCTGGCAGAATATTTCTTACGGTGCCCGCTCCTAAGGGGCGGCGTCTTCCGGGTGGATGCCCTGGGGAATGATGCCGTGGAGTACATGCTGGAGACGGGCATCACGTCACCAGTCGTGAAGACCTATGTGGACGGGTCAAGCGTAAGGCAGTATCTCTTCAACTTCAACAGCAGGGAATCCTACGGGATGGACAGGCTACAGGCCATCCAGAACAGTACCTTCTATGAGGGGTTCTGTGACTGGGTGGAGGCACAGGACCTGGCAGGGAACCTGCCGGAGATGCCACAGGGATGCGAGGCACTTGGCATAAAGGTGCTGACACCCGGCTACCTGTTTGACGCGTCCATGGAAAGTGCAAGGTACCAGGTACAGTTACAGTTAAATTATTACAAGGAGGCAGGGTAATGGAAGGAAACAGCAGGAATGTGCTCAAGAGGCACCAGTTTGCGGACTACCTTAACACGGGGACCGCGGATGCGCCGAAGTTTGTGCTGATGGGGACAGGGTTCAAGACACTGGATGAAAACCCGGGGGCAAAGACGGAAAGCAAGAAGTATGTGAATGAGAAGGCGAGTTCCAAGTCGGTGACGGGGTATGAGACCGTGTTCCCGTTCACGTCAGACTTCATCAGGGAGCAGGAGGCCGTCCTGGTACTGTACAGGGTGGGCAGGAACCACTGTACCGGGTCGGAGGCAGAATTCGAGTACGTGAGGGTGGAACTGTGGGATGCGGTGGACGGGAAGGCGAATGAATTTGCCGCCCGGAAGTTCGTGGTGTCCGCGGAGGTCTCCGGCATCTCCGGGGAGAACGACATGGAGGTGTCCGGCAACCTCAATGCCGTGGGCGACTTCGTGGAGGGAACCTTCAACACGATGGACAGGACCTTCACGCCGGCAGGCACCGGGGGAACCATTCCTTCCGAATAGCCGGGGAAGGAGACAGGCGGGCTGCCGGGTGGCGGCCCGTACAGGAAGCAGCCATTATGGACAGGAGGAATGACATGGAAATTCTTGGGGTGACACTGGATTATGACTATCTTGACGCTGACAGCCTGGAGACCTATGAAAGGGAAAACCAGAAGGTTGTGGACAGGATCGGGGACATGGGGCAGTACCAGGGGAAGAGCACGCCGGATGCATTCCGGATACAGTGCCGGATCGTAAATGATTTCTTTGACGGGGTATTCGGTCCTGGGACGGCTGAAAAACTGTTCCACGGGAAGAACAACATCCGTGACCACATGGAGGCGTTTGCCCTCGTGGCGCAGGGGGCCATGGAGGCCAGGGCAGAGTTTGATGCCATGGCAGACAGGTACTCCCCGAACAGGGCCGAGAGGCGGCAGGCCCGGAGGGATGGCAGGAGGCAGGAATTCCACCCGGTGCCTGCCGGGACCGGCGGGCACGGCAGGAAGAAATGGAACGGATGAACATCCTGGTGGACAGGCTCCCGCGTAAGGTGCAGGTGGGCGGGAACCCGTACACGGTCCGGAGCAATTTCCGTACCTTCATCCTGTATGAACTGCTGTGGCAGGATGACACGCTCAGCCCCGGACAGAAGGTCATGCAGTCCCTGGAACTGTGCTACCCGGAAATACCCCGTGACCCTGCCGGGGCGGCAGAAGCCCTGTCCTGGTTCTACAGGTGCGGCAGGGAGGACAGGGCCGCCGGAAGGCAGGGGAGGGCCGCCGGGAAAGGGATCCGGCGCATCTATTCCTTTGAGCATGATGCGGACTATATTTATGCCGCCTTCCTGGCCCAGTACGGGACGGACCTGCAGGAAACGGAATACATGCACTGGTGGAAGTTCCGTGCCCTGTTCAACGCCCTCACGGACCAGAACGAGTTCGTGAGGATCATGGGGTACCGGGGGATCGACCTGAGGGATGACATGCCGGAGGGGCAGAGGGACTTTTACCGCCGGATGAAGGAACTGTACGCCCTGCCGCTCCCCCGTGACGAGGAGGAGAAGCAGGCGGCCATTGAGGAGGCACTGCTGAACGGCGGCGACCTGTCCGGGATCCTGTAAGGGAGGTGGCCATAATGGGAAAACGGGGCATGCCTGCGGGCATGGCACAGGTGGAATGCCCGGAATGCGGGTACAGGATGCCGGTATTCTACGGCAGTGCCGCGGAATGTTCCGGCGTGGCGGTCTCCTGCAAGGGAAGGAACTGCCATGCGGTTTTTGAAGTAAGGATAAAAAAGGGGAAGCAGATCAAGTAGAGCCATCATGTGCCGATGATCCTCAGTCCGGGAAGCGGGGTGGCGTCATTGGCTTATGATGGCTCATTGAAGTTCGACACAAAAATTGACCTGGGTGGTTTCCGGGACGGGATCGGTTCCATCGGGGACATTGCCAGGAAGGGGATGCAGGCCACAGGTGCCATACTGGCAGGGGCGGCCACGGCAATAGGGGCCATAGGGACGGCGGCGGTAAAGGCGGGGTCTGACTTCGAGGCGGCCATGTCAAAGGTGGAGGCCATTTCCGGGGCGGCGGGGGAGGAACTTGAGGCACTGAACCGCAAGGCAAAGGAGATGGGGGCGTCCACCAAGTTCTCTGCCACGGAATCTGCCAATGCCTTCGAGTACATGGCCATGGCAGGATGGAAGACGGAGGACATGCTGTCCGGCATAGAGGGAATCATGGACCTGGCCGCTGCCTCCGGGGAGGACCTGGCTGCCACCTCCGACATCGTGACGGATGCCCTCACGGCCTTCGGCCTGTCCGCGAAGGATTCCACGCATTTCGCGGACATCCTTGCACAGGCGTCCTCCAATGCAAACACAAACGTGGGGCTGATGGGGGAGACCTTTAAGTATGTTGCCCCCGTGGCCGGTGCGCTGGGATATTCCGCAGAGGACACGGCCACGGCGATAGGCCTAATGGCCAATGCCGGGATCAAGGGATCCCAGGCAGGCACGGCGCTGCGGTCCATGATGAGCAGGCTGGCGAAGCCGACAGACGAAGTAGAAACGGCCATGGAGGCCCTGGGCATCTCGCTGACGGATGACAGCGACAGGATGAAGTCCCTGGGGGAGGTCATGGAAGACCTGCGGGAAGGCTTTGACGGGCTGTCGGAGGCAGATGCTGCCCAGATGGCAGCATCCCTTGCGGGACAGGAGGCCATGTCCGGGCTGCTGGCCATTGTGGGTGCCTCAGAGGCTGACTTCGGCAAGCTGGAGGACTCCATATATGCCTGCGATGGTGCAGCCGCAAGGATGGCAGCGACCATGAATGATAACCTGCAGGGACAGGTCACGATCCTGAAATCCGGGCTGGAAGGCCTGGGGATCTCCCTGTATGAGGAAATGCAGGCCCCACTGAAGGAAATCGTACAGGAAGTACAGGGAATGGTGGGGCAACTCCAGGAGGCCTTCAATGAAGGCGGCCTGGAAGGGCTTGTCAGTTCCGTGGGCAGCATCCTGTCCCAGGTGGTACAACAGGTTGCAGAAGCGGCGCCCGGCCTTGTGGATGCCGCGGCAGGTTTTGTGGAATCCTTCTGTGACGGGCTGAAGTCAGCGCCTGGCCTGGGGGATGCAGGTGCAGGACTGGCAGTTTCCATAGTGACCGGGCTTCTGTCATGTGCCGGGGACATATGGACAACGGCGATAGTCCTTGTGGGAAAACTGGCAGAAGGGATTGCAGAAGGTGCCCCGCAGGCCGTACAGGCAGCATCAGACAGTATCCTGGAGGTCATCGGGTGCCTGTCCGGCTGGCTTCCGGAAATCATGGCAGCCGGCATCCGGATTGTCCAGGCCCTGGTGGACGGGATATCGGATATGCTGCCGGAACTGCTGGTGCAGGCGGTGGATGTCATGGCCACATTTGTGACAGGGCTTGCGGACTCCCTGCCTGCCCTGGCAGACTGTGCAATACAGATTACCCAGGCCCTGGTGGACGGCCTTGATGCAGCAATGCCGGGACTGCTGGACGGGGCAGTAAGGTTTTTCCAGGCTTTTGTGGATGCCGTGCCGGTCATTATTGACAGGCTGCTACAGGCACTGCCGGATCTGATAACTTCCATAGTTGGGTTCCTGTCCAGGTCGCTCCCAGGGATCACGGATGCAGCGGTATCACTGCTGGGAGGTATCGTCAAAGCCATCCCACGGATTACGGAATCCCTGGCAGTCAACCTGCCACAGATAATCGAGTCACTGGTAAACGGACTGATCGAGGCAGTGCCACAGGTGCTGGAGGCGGCAGTCACCCTGCTATGGGCGGTCATTGAGGCAGTACCGGATATCGTGGCCGGGCTTGCAGGTGCGATTCCTGACATTATCGAGGGGATTGTAAAGGGTCTCGCGAACGGCATGGGATCCGTGTGGAATGCGGCCAGGGAACTTGGCGGTGGCCTGCTTGGCAATGTGGTGGATGCCATAAAATCCCTGCCGGAAAATGTGGCAGGGATACTGTCGGATGTATTATCGGGGCTGGCAAGCTGGGGAACTGAACTGCTGACAGCTGCAGCGGATGCAGCAGGGAATGCCATATCCGGGATGGTTGGCTTTTTCGCGGGCCTGCCGGAGCAGATAGCCTACTGGCTGGGATATGCCATGGGAACGGTGATCCAGTGGGGGGCAGACCTTGTAAACTGGGTGGTAACGGAAGTCCCGGCCATCATTGACAATATATCCACCTTCTTTGCGGAACTGCCTGGGAAGATCTGGACATGGCTTGCTGAAACTGTGGACAAGGTTGTCCAGTGGGGTGCGAACCTGCTTATGGCAGCGAAAACGGCTGCCTCAAATGCGGTGAACGGGGTGGTAGGCTGGTTCAAGCAGCTGCCGGGCAAGGTCTGGACATGGCTGACCGGTACCATCTCCAAAGTGAGACAGTTTGGGAATGACATGGCTGCCAAGGCCGTGACGGCAGCATCCGGCTTTGTGAATAACCTGGTGAACGGGGTCAAGGGGCTGCCAAAGAAAATGGCAGAGATCGGTGCCAACATTGTGTCCGGGATCTGGGAGGGCATATCGGCAGGGTGGAACTGGCTGGTGGACAAGGTCAGCAACCTTGCGGGGAGCCTGTTCGAGGGTGCCAAGAAGGCGCTGGGGATCAGTTCCCCCTCCAGGGTATTTGCGGAAGAGGTGGGACAGTGGATCCCGCCCGGCATCGGGATGGGCGTGGAAAAGGCCATGCCGGGACTGGAGGAACAGCTTGGCGGCGAGATGGAGGAACTGGCCGGGAGGATGCAGGCAGCCGTGAACGTGGAGACCGGGAACATCGTGGTCAGATCCCAGGCAAAGGCCCGGCATGAGGCCGAAACGGAGTACCCGAAGGGGGGCGATACCTATGTGGAGGAGAAATTTGAACAGCACAATGAATACCATGTCCCTGTGGTGACGCCCAGTGAGACGTCAAAGGCGAACAGGGAGGCAGCGCGGAAACTTCTGGGAGGTGTCAAGTAATTGGATTTCATGGATATTGCACTGGAGTGCAGGGGACAGGTGATGCGGTTCGGCATGTCGGAAACCGGGGAGAGGAGGGAATTCGGGATCACGAAGATAGAAGGCCTGGAATCCTCCGAACTGGAAATAAGCCGCACGGACAACGCCCTGGTGGACGGCGCAACCGTGGACGGGAAGCGGATAAAGTGCCGTCCCGTCCACATGGAGGCAACACTCCGGGATGACAGGAACAATGCCGTGAACAGGCAGAGGATCATCAAATTCTTCAACCCGAAGTACACAGGACAGCTCACGGTGGACCACAGCGGGACAAGGCGCACCATAGGGTATGAGCTTGAGGGCTGGAACTTTGTCGCAAAAAACGGGAACGTGCATAACCGGCTGTCCATTGTCGCTGACCTGGTGTGCCCGGATCCGTTCTGGAAGAACACGGACAATTTTGGCCGGAACATGGCAGACATCAGCAGGCATATCGCTTTCCCCTGGCGTGTGGTGAGGGAGAAGGCAGCCGTGCCGGATCCGTACAGGTGCCTGGCCCTTCCGGGGCAGATAACGGGTTACAGGACGCTTACCAGGAAGGTACACCTGCCCAATGACGGGGACGTACCGGCAGGTGTCCAGGTGCAGTTCATCGCGGAGCGGGGGCCGTGCCTGAACCCCGTGATAGAACTGTCCGGGTCGGGCCGGTTCGTGCGGGTGAAGACGGCCATGGAACAGGGGGATGTCCTTGTGGTGGATACCAGGAAACGTCACCAGGTCATAGAACTGAACGGGGAAAACGTCTACCAGAGGATTGACCGGCTCTCAGACCCCTTTGAACTTGAAGTGGGGGATAATTTCCTGGAATACGGCGCGGACGAAAACTACACAAACCTGGACGTGAGGATCTTCTACACGCCGCTTTACCTGGGGGTATAAGCTTTGGAATTTACTCCCGGATATTAACTGGTATGTCCGCTGGAGCGGGCACGGGGTATGAACATGAAACTGATTGTACTGGATGGGAATTTTGACATACTGGGGAGCATTCCCCTGTTCCGCACACTGATCTGGATACGCCGCTACGAAAAACTTGGCTGCTTCGAACTGTATGCCTCGAAGGGGTACTTCCGGCTGCTGGATTCCGGCAGGTACCTGTACCGGGATGATGCGGATGAACTGGGGGTGATTGAGGAAGTCAGTTACACACAGGATGCCGGGGGAACAGGGGAGATCTATGCAAAGGGGAACTTTGCGGAATCCCTGCTGAGGGACCGTGTGCTGGATTCCATGGTGTCCATCAAGGGAAATGTGGAGGAAGCCATGAGGGGGCTGGTGGAGGCCATGGCCATCAGTCCTGCAGACAGTGACCGCACCATCAGCCACCTGAGGCTTGGAACGGTAAGCGGCATACAGGGTACCCTGGACATACAGGCCACGGGTGACAACCTCAGCGAGAAACTGTATGAGATCGGAAACACATATGAGATCAGCCACCGCGTAAGGTATGATTTCCAGACAAATGACCTGCTTTTCGAGGTATGGCAGGGGAAGGACAGGCGGGACAGCCAGGAAGGGAACAGCTGGGCCATTTTCTCCAATTCCTTCTATAACATCCGTGACGTGGCATATGGCAGGAACAGCAGTTCCTACAAGAATTTTGCCTTTGTGGCCGGGGAGGGGGAGGGCGCCGGGAGGACGGTTGTGACGGTAGACCTCAGGGAGCCGGGGGAGGAAAGGAAAGAACTGTATGTGGATGCCAGGGACCTGCAGCAGGACAACTGCAGGGGGGCAGACGCCGCGGAAACATACAGGGCACAGCTTATCCAGAGGGGGAAGGAGAAACTTGCAGAATACCGCAGGGTGGAGACCATAAGCAGCAACATTGACTACAGGGCAAACCTGGCATACAGGAAGGACTTTGACCTGGGGGACTACTGTACATACATAAACACGGAGACAGACATTTCCACGGATAAGAGGATCACGGAGATCACGGAGACATATGAGGGCGGTGTGGCAGGGCTGTCCGTGACATTCGGGACGGATGAGATATCCACAGTCCAGCAACTGATTAAACGGGAGGTATAGGGCATGTTACGTTATGGTTTCTTTGACAGCGAGATAACAGGGTACGATGAGGAAGGGATGCCCGTCTTTGACAGGGCAGAATCCTCAGATTTCCTGGCCGCGTTCATTTCGCGGATAATAAGCAGCGGGGTACTGGCCGCCCCTGGGAACTGTTTCCAGGTAATGGCAGATGAAGGCATGAAACTGAAGGTCATGCCCGGTTTCGGCATCATACGGGGACGTTTTGCAATGGACACGAAGGAATACGGGATCGTGGTCGGGACTGCCAGTGCGTCCTACAAACGGATAGACAGGGTGATACTGCGTGCGAATTACCTCCAGAGGAAATGCGAGGTAATTATCCGGGAGGGCATGCCGGGGACGGATCCGGCCCCACCGGAACTCCTCCAGCCGGAATCCGGGGACTATTATGAACTGTGCCTGGCCCTTGTGACAGTGAACTCAAACCAGACCGTGATCACACAGTCCAGTATCACGGATACCAGGTACAGCGGGGAATGCGGGGTGGTGACACAGCTGATAGACCATCTGGATACATCAGCCTTTTCTGCACAGATGGACCAGTATTTTAAGGAATACGTGGAGAAATCGGAAGGCCTTTTTAATGAGTGGTTCGATTTCGTGAAGGACCAACTCAGTGAGGATGCTGCAGGGAACCTCCTGGCCATGATAAACCAGGTAAGGCAGGACCTGTCCATGTGCCCCACCTCCGCGGTGATCCGTGACATCCAGGTGGTGGACGCCCTGCCGGAGGACGCGGCGGGACACCCGGACACGCTGTACATCATTGCCGGTTAGTAAGGCGGC
>ERZ779637.684-NODE-684-length-19860-cov-7.472759_pt1 | contig 19860 bp, 16 predicted proteins | sample MGYA00514196_ERZ779637 | MGnify/ENA primary metagenome ERZ779637 (study PRJEB29562, sample SAMEA4376700) | mouse gut metagenome | isolation source: Cecum | study: EMG produced TPA metagenomics assembly of the A DSS colitis mouse model was used to assess the...
CCCCAGCCGGTGCGGCGCCCAAAAACCGGGAGGCAGGGACGGGGCAGTGGAGGCAGGTTTTCTTTGACGCGTCCTCCCACCAAAAAATGATGGTCTCGCTACCACTCCGTATATACCCTGTTTAACGTTACGGACATGATGGCGAGTATATTGGCATAGATTGCATTTTCCGGCCATGTGGCATAGACTTCGGAGGATGCCACATTTTTGATGTAGTCCTTATATCTGACATAGTAATTCGGCGCCGTGGTATCGCTTGGCACGCCGTCGTGGACTACCACAAATTCAGGGATGACTACCCTGCTAAGTACGATTTCCCCCGTCTCGTCCATGAGTTTGATCTCATCCTCCGGTATCTTCGGCGGGTATTCCCCGTACAGCGTATGGTCGGGAATGACGATGGTTTCCTCCTCCTGTTCTTCCATTTCCACCGGTATCATTTCCACGGGCTGGAGTGCCAGTGTGCCCGCTAAAATCTCCGTTCCCGATATCATGACCGGCTCATACCCCTGCGCATTTACTTCAATGTTGTATTCCGAATAAGGCTGGTCGCTGCCCGGTTCCTGGCTGTACTCCGGCGGCGGCGCGGGAAGCCCGATTTCCTCGGTTTGTCCCGATATGTCGGTATCCAGCGTTTCTATGATGGAATCCGGCATCCCCTTATAGGAAATCTTCACTGTGGCGTCACGGATGGGAATCATTCCCACGGAGGATGTGACATTGACTTTCAGGTTGCCCGAATAAGGGCTGTCAACCCTCTGTGCGGCATGAATGATGTTTATGGGCATAAAAAAACCTCTGCATATTTGTTTACCACATTATATGCAGAGGTTTGGGGGCTGTGCATCGCCGGAGCGTGTCTGGAAAATGCTCCAATAAGCCGCGGCAGACCGTTTATTTCGTAAGCATCATCATAATCTCGTTGCTTCTTGCGACGAACTTCGTCATGGCTTCCGGCGCAAGCGGTGCGTTCTGTATCTGCGCCAGGTCATATAACTGTTCGCAGATCATCGTCACGTTCTCCCCTTCCTTATGCTCCAGTACATACTGTACCAAGGGATGGTTTGCATTGAGGATGAGGGTCTCCCCCTCTTTTCCGAACATTCCCATGTCCGCGCCGTTCATGGAATACATGCGCATCATATCCTGCATACGCCTGCTTTCCTCGGAAACCGTAATCATGGAGGAAACTTTTTTGTTCTTTAATTTCTCCACTTTCACCGTGAGGTTTTCTCTTTTCAGCGCTTTTTTCATTATCTTGGCGATTTCTTCCGCCTGTTCTTCCATTTCCTTTGCGGCTTTCTTTGAAGTCTTCGCTTTTAAGGAATCCGTTAAGTCGGCATCAATGCGCATAAAACGGATGCCTTCGTTTTTCGCTTCCAGTTGGGATATGAAAGGCTGGTCGATGCTGTGGGTTAAAATCACCGCATCCATTTTCGCCGCCTTAAACATGTTAATATATTGACTCTGCTGCTGTTCGTCGGTGACGTAGTAGATGATTTTCTCCTTCTTTTCTTCGTCTTCCCCGTCTTCCGCGTCATCCGCATCTTCGTCCACGACTTCCGCTTCTACACGGTTGCCGTCTTCGTCCACGGCTTCTGCCTGCGCATCTTCCTGTCCACCGGCATCTTCTCCCGTATTTGCATCCGTCTCCGCATCCGGATTTTCCGCCGTTTCTCCCTTCTCACTGCCGTCTTCCACCACTTCGGCATCCACCCGGTTTCCGTTTTCATCCGTAACATTCTCCCCGTTATCCGTCTTGCCGACCTCCAGGCAGTCGGGCAGGGTCAGGTATTTGCCTTCCAAATTACGGAACAGGATGTAATCCGTCATCTTCTCACAGAACTTATCGTCCTTTAAACAGCCGAATTTAATGAACGGTCCGATATCATCCCAGTATTTATCGTATTCTTCTTTTTCCGTCTTGCACATGCCGGACAGTTTATCCGCCACCTTCTTGGATATATAGTCGGAAATCTTCTTCACAAACCCGTCGTTTTGCAGCGCGCTCCTGGATACGTTTAACGGCAGGTCCGGGCAGTCTATAACACCCTTTAACAGAAGCAGGAATTCCGGTATCACTTCCTTAATATTGTCCGCGATAAATACCTGGTTATTGTACAGTTTAATCGTTCCCTCAATGGACTCGTATTCCATGTTGATTTTCGGGAAATAAAGGATTCCCTTTAAGTTAAACGGATAATCCATGTTTAAGTGTATCCAGAACAACGGTTCCTTGTAATCCTGGAATACCTTGCGGTAAAATTCCAAATATTCTTCCTTCGTGCACTCGTTGGGGTGTTTTGCCCACAAAGGCGTAGTCTCGTTTAACAGCTCCGGCCGTTTTACGATTTTTAATTTCTGCTCGTCTTCCTCTTTCTCCTTCGCAATCTCCTCCACCACCGTATCGGTATCCAGCTTTTCTTCCGCCTTAATCGTCTGGGTTTCCGTGGTGTTTGCTTTTTCAAGGTAAATTTCCGTAGGCATGAAGGAGCAGTATTTCTTAATGACTTCCCTCGCCTTGTACTCATTGCAGAACTCCAAACAGTCTTCATTGATAAAGAGCGTAATCTCCGTACCTATTTCCGTGCGGGAACCTTCTTCCATATCGAACTCCGTACCGCCGTCGCATTCCCAATGTACCGGCGCCGCCCCCTCTTTATAGGAAAGGGAATCGATGTGCACCCGGTCCGCTACCATGAATGCGGAGTAAAAGCCCAAACCGAAATGCCCGATAATCTGGTCCTCGTTCGTCTTGTCCTTATATTTTTCAAAGAAATCCGTTGCGCCGGAAAAAGCGATTTGGTTAATATACTCCTCCACTTCCTCCGCCGTCATGCCGATGCCGTTATCGATGAATTTTAACGTCTTCTCCTCCGGATTCACGATAACCTTAATCTTCGCCTTAAAATCGTCCGGCAGGGTGCATTCCCCCATCATCTCCAGCTTCTTTAACTTTGTAATCGCGTCGCATCCGTTGGAAATAAGCTCCCTCATGAAAATGTCATGGTCGGAATACAGCCATTTCTTGATAATCGGAAAAATATTATCGCTGTTGATTGATAAACTACCATGCTTTGCTGCCATTTTACACACTTCCCTTTCTTTTTACATTTTTCACTCTTCCTGTTTTTCTTTTTTCCAAACATTCCGTTCCTGACGGTTGTCCACCGCCGCATAATCAAAGTTTAATTCCGCGCGCAAAAAAAGTCAAGAAAAAATTAGCACTCATTTATGATGAGTGCTAATAATATTTCTTTTTCCCTGTATCCATGCGGCTTTGCGGATTTCTAAAATTTTCGTAAACTGCTGCCCGCTCCCGCAAAATGCGGCATACCTCCTGCCGAAAATATTTTGCGGCACGTTTCATCAAATTCCCTACGAATCCTCCGCAAAATATTCCCCGTACACATCAAAGAAATCCGCCGTCTTCACCTGCGGGTCATGGATAAAAGCCACCTCTCCCCAGGCTTCTTCGTTCAGGTTTCTCGTCAATGATTTTACGAACGTATCGTATTCCTGCCCGAATACTTCTTTCTTACGCTGTTCCACGATTTTCACTTTATTGGCGTCCGTTTCCGCCCGGTCAAAAGTGCTGATGCATTTAATGATATGATAGCCGGATTTCGTCTCCACAATACCGCTGATTTCCCCCGTCCCCAAATTAAAGGCGGCTTCCTCCAGCGCCGGTTCCATGTCCCCCTTGCCAAAGGAATACGTCCCTTTGCTGTCCTCGCTGTAACGTTCCACTAACTGTTCAAAATCCGTCTCCCCGTCCCGTGCCAAATCCAGGATTTCCTTCGCCTGCGCATATGCCGCCGCTTTCGCGGATTCCGTATACCCGATTTTCTCCCCGGCTCCGTTCAGGGCATAAGTTTTAATCAATATATGCTGTACCTTAATGGTACGCGCCTCGTCGTCGCTGATTTCCGGGTTGATGTCCCGGATAATGAAGTTGTAAACCTTATTGGCAAGCCCATATTCCATGTAAAGCCCTTCAATGATTTCCGGCGTCACTCCCATCAGTTCCCTTTCCTTTTCATTTAAGGATTCGTAATAAACCCCTGCCGCTTCCGACGCACGCTCTTTCTCCTGCTCCGACAGTTCCACCCCGTACTGCTCCGCCAGCAGGTTCATGGACTTAATTTGGGCAATCTGCGCCAGCGCCGTGTCCTTGATATTCTGCTCCAGGGTCATGCCCTTCATGTCTACTTCCCAGATTTCCGCTCCGTACACGCTCTCATACTGATTTTGGGTGTTGGTCAGGTACACCATGATTTCCGGCAGGGTACAGGAAATGCTTTCGATACGGAAAATCTCATCTTTCGCAAAACCGGTGGTCAGAACCACCTTCGTATCGGCGTCTCCCTTCTCCCCACAGCCCGCCATGGCGCCTGCGGCAAGAAAGATTGCAGACAGCAGGGCTGCCGTCTTCAGCCGCTTCCCCGCTTTTGTGCGTGATACGCCTTTTCCTTCCCACTTCATTGCTTACCGCCCCATTCCTTCCAAAATACTCCTTGCCACACAGATTCCGTTTGCCGATGCCTGCTGCAGCCCCCTGGTTACGCCTGCGCCGTCACCGATGGCACGCAGTCCTTTTAAACTCGTTTCAAACCCACGGTCCACCACCACGCGGTTGGAATAAAATTTCACTTCCACGCCGTATAACAGTGTCTCGTCCGATGCAATCCCCGGCGTTACCTTGTCCAAAGCCTCCAGCATCTCCTGGATGTCCACCATAATCCTGTGGGGAAATACCAAAGACAAATCCCCCGGCACCGCATCTTTTAACGTAGGAATTAAATTGTTGCGGCAGAGCCGCTCCTCCGTGGTCCTCCTGCCCTTCTTAAAATCCCCGAACGTCTGCACCATGATTTTACCGCCGCAGAGCATGTTGGATAACTGCGCAATCTGCTTCCCGTACTCGATGGGCGTCTTGAAAGGTTTCGTAAAATTCTTGGAAACCAAAATCGCAAAGTTGGTGTTATTCGTCTTGTAATCCATGGCTTTATAGGCATGACCGTTAACCACCGCCAAACCTCCTTCATAATATTCCGTCGCCACCTCACCGGACGGATTGGTACAGAATGTCCGCACCTTGTCGTCAAACGTGGGCGCATACAATACCAGCTTCGCTTCATACAGATTTTCATTCAGGTACTGCTTGACCTCGTCCCGCACCTCCACGCGCACGCCGATATCCACCGTCCCCGGCGTCGTCTCGATGCCGAGTTCCCCACACTTATCCTTAAACCAGTCCGCACCCTCGCGCCCGACCGCAGCCACGATTTCCCCCGCATAATAGTTTTCCCCCTTATCCGTGGTAATCCCTACCGCCCTGCCGTCTTCCACAAGAATCTGTTCCACCATGGTCTGGAACAGGAGCGTCACGCCCTTTTCCTCCAGGTGTTTTTGCAGTTTGGAATAAATCTTATACCCTTCCTCCGTACCCAAATGCCGGATGGGGCACTCAATCAGCTTTAAATTGGCATTGATTGCCGCCTTGCGGATTTCCCGGATTTCCTTTGCCTTGTCCGCACCGTAAACATTCCGGTCGGCGCCGAATTTTAAATAAACGGCATCCGATTCCCGGATTAATTCCACCGTTTCCCCATAACCGAGAATCGCCGGCAGGTTACCGCCCACATCCGGCGACAGAGACAGTTTGCCGTCGGAGAAAGCCCCCGCCCCGGCAAACCCTGTGGTTATGGAGCACGGCTTGCAGCCCACGCACTGTTTCGTTACCCGCTTCGGACAGTTGCGTTTCTCAATGGAGCGTCCTTTCTCCACCACCAGCACCTTAAGGTCCTGCTTTTTTTCCATTAACTCATAAGCGCAGAAAATCCCGCCCGGTCCCGCGCCGATGATAATCACGTCAAATTCGTGTTCCATACTTTTCTTTCCTTTCTTTTCTTTCCAATACCCACCAATACCCAATACCCACCAATACCCAATACGGCATGTCTTCTTTATTATACCATGAGCCGCACCCCGCTTCCTACTTTTGTTTTGGAAACGATAATCTGTTTTTCTATCTTTTCCGACAATTCCGGCACATGGGAAATGATTCCGATTAACCGGTCCTTTTCCACCAGGGACAATAACGTCTGACATGCCTGCTCAATGGATTCCCCGTCCAGTGCACCGAACCCTTCGTCAATAAACAGCGTATCCACCCGTATGCCGCCGCTGTATCCCTGCACCACATCGCTCATGCCAAGGGCGAGGGCGAGGGATGCCTTGAAAGATTCCCCGCCCGACAGCGTCTTCACCGACCGGTACTTTCCCGTATAATAGTCAAACACCTGTATCTCCAGGTTATCCTTCGACCGTCCGTCGCTGATTTCCCCCAAGCGGGACAGCTCATAGCGCCCCCCGGACATTTTGGAAAGCCGGAGGTTCGCCGCACGCAGAATTTCCTCAAAATATCCCGCCAGCACATACTGCTCGAAAACCAGCCGCTTCCCGTTGTTCCCGCAAGCCATGTTGTCCAGGTCTTTGACGATACCGTATTCCAACTGCAGTTCCCGGTATTTCTTCCCGTGCTCTTTTATGGCCTCGGCGGTTTTGCCCGCCTGCCGCAGACTGTGGCTGCACTCGTTTAACCGCTTTAGGGCATATTGCTTCTCCTTCTTTTTCTCCTCTAACTCCGCCCGCTGCCCTGCCGTGTCCGTTTTTCTCTTTCCCTTGGTTTCTTCCCGCAGATGGGCGGTGAGGTATTCCAGCTCCTGCCACCGTTCCTGAAATTCCCGGACCCGGCGTTCCAGTCTTTTCATTTCTTCCGGGCGCCGCAGCGCCTTTTCGTATTTTTCCAGGGAAGTAAAACCTGCCTGCCGGTACTGCACGGCAAATGTTTTGTCCAGTTCTTTCTTCTTCTTTTCCTGTGCGGCGGTTTCCTCCGCATCTATGGCCAGCCTTTCCTTTTTCTCCTTCTGCTGTGCCAAAAGTCCGTGATACTGCACAAGGAGCTTTTCGTATGCCTTTTCCGGCATGGATTCCACGGTACGGCGTGTTTCTTCCGCCAGTCCGTCCCTTTGCCGTCTACATGTTTCTTCCTTTTCTTCCCACTCCTTTTTCCGCTGCGTACATGCGGACACTTCCGCCCGGCATACCGCCGCCTTACCGTGGAGTTCCATCAGTTTTTGCTGTTCTTTTTCATACGATTGCCGCAGTTTCCGCAGCCCTTCTTCCTTCGGCACGCCGCCTTCTGCCGCCGCCACACGGGGATGCTCCAGGGAACCGCAAACCGGGCAGGGTTCCCCCTCCTGCACCTGGGCAGCCACGATACCCACCATGGCGCGCCGGTAAGCGGCATCCGCCGTTTCGTACGCCCGTTTCTTCTCCCCTGCGTTTTTTTCCTGTTCCAGATAACGTTCCTGCAAAACCTTTAGTTCTTCCTGCTTATTCCTGAGCGCGCATACCGCGTCCTCCCTCCCTTTCCGGCTTTGCGCGTAACCGGCCAGCGCTTCATAGCCCGTATGGATTTCTTTCCGGTTTTTATAATACGGGCGCAGTTCCTTTTCCCTGTCCGCCAGCGCCCGGTATTCTTCCCGGTTCTTCCACCGCCTGCGTTCCATGTCTTCAAGCAGGGAAGATGCATGTTTTCCAAGCAGGTACGGTTCTTTTAACGCTTCCGCCTCCCTCGCTCTTTTTAATTCCTTTTCCGCTTCCCTTATTTCCTTCTTCCGTCCGCCCAGTTCTTCCTTCTGTGCCTTTAAGACTGCCAGCTTCTCCAGTTTGGCATTGGTTTCCTCCGCCTGCGCAATATGCTCCGACCGTTTCATTACTTCTTTTTCCAGGCAGGCATGAGCTTTTTCCGCTTCCGCAAACTCTTTTTGATATTCCCCGATCCGGCGCTCCAGCCACCGGAGGATTTCCTCAAAATCCAACGGTTTTTCCCCTTCTTCCGTTTTCATTTCCATGCCCATTCCGGGTTCTAGCATATGGATATCTTCTTCCATCCGGTGGCGGTATTCCATCGCCTGTTTATACAATTCCCCGGAACGGCGGCGCAGGATGGCGGCAAAACGCTCGTATACGGAAGTGGAAAAGATTTCACGAAAGATTTTCGTCTTTTCCGAAGGTGATGCCGTCAGGAACCGGGAAAACTCCCCCTGGGCAATCATGGAAATCTGCTTAAACTGCCGGTAATCCAGCACAAGGATTTCCTGCAGTTTCCGGTTTACCTCGCCGACTCCCTCAATGACCCCTCCGTCTTCCGGCAGATACAGCCTTGCCTGTTCCTTTTCTTTCGTATAAGCGTTCTTTCCTCTCCCTTTCTTCTTCGGGCGCAGATATTCAGGATTCCGTTCTATATGGTATGTTTTTCCGTTATGCTGCATAGTAAGCTCCACGAATGTAGGCGTATCCGGCCCGGCGAAATCACTGCGCACGCTGTTCTTTTCCCGCACCCCACCGCTCATGCCGCCGTAAAGCGCATAGGTAATGGCATCAAACAGCGTGGTTTTTCCCGCCCCCGTGGGGCCGGTAACCAAAAATAAGCCCCGCTCCTTCAGTCCGGTGAAATCCACTTCGATTCTGTCTTTGTACGGTCCCCAGCCGGAAAGGACCAGTTTGTCAGGCTTCATGGTTTTCCACCTCCGCTTCCTTTGCCACTTCCTTTATCAGCTCCATGCGGCGTCCATCCGGCTCCTCCCCGCGTACCATCGCATAAAATTCCCGGAACAGTTCCGGGATGTCTTTCCTACGGTCTTCCTGCAAGGCTGTGTATTCCCCGCCCGTCTTCTCCCCGTTTTTGGAAAGCAGTATCTGTAAAATGTTCGGGTAAACCGTGCGCAGCGTACCGATGGGATCTATCAGCTCGTCCCTGTCGGTCAGCTCCGCCTGGATATAGTCCGTGCAGTCCGCAGCCGCCACGATTTCCGGTTTCATCAGTTCTTCCATATTTCCCCTGATTTTCCGCAGCCCGTGAAGGGGGGAAAGCGGTACCTGCTCCACGGATACCTGTCCTTTTTTCCCAAGTTCCACCACATTCACATACTTGGTCTGTCCCGCTTCGGAAAAAGAATAGCCCAGGGAAGCCCCCGCGTAGTAAACCGGTCCGCTCCCAATCCTCTGCGGCTTGTGGATATGCCCAAGCGCCACATAATCAAAACCTTCCAAAAGGGATACCTCCACGTTATCGAGTCCCCCCACATGGATGGTGGTTTCCCCGTCGGAAAGTTCCGGCTCCTTTCCGTTGTCGGTGACAAAGTAGTGGGTTACCAGCACACGCCGGCGGGGATTTCCGTCTCCTTTTCCATCCTCTTTATCCCGCAGTGGTTTTAGCATCTTTTCCACCGCTTCCGCACTGGTCTTTCCCCCAGCCTGCGCCGGTTTTACGAATGGCATGAGGACAAAGGTGACTTCCCCGTATCCGTCCTCCATGCGGACCTGCTTTAACTCCCCCCGGTATACCCCTGCAATGGAAACACCCTGTTTTTCCAGGATTCCTCCGGCAAAACCGATGCGCTCCGGCGAATCGTGGTTGCCGCTTACCATCAATACCCGTATGCCGGCATCCACGGCTTCCTGTAAAAAACCGTCAAACATCACTACGGCTTCGGCAGGGGGGATGGCGCGGTCGTAAATGTCCCCCGCCAGGACCAGGGCATCCACGCTGCGGCTGCAGGCAATCCGCAGGATTTGCCTAAGGATATGGCGCTGGTCTTCCAGCATGGATACGTCGTGAATGACTTTGCCGATGTGGAGATCGGCGGTGTGTAAGAATTTCATAGGGGTCTCCTTTGTATTGTATTGGTGGTATCGGACGGCGACGCACTGGCAGCATACCTCACCCCGGCCGTGGAAGGAATCGTACTCCGGCTCTCCCACTCTGCCTTCCCCAAATAAGAAAAACAAGCTGCACACATGCGCCTGCCAAATCCATACACTACATCCTTTCCCCGTCCTTCCGGTACCATACCACCCCGTCCGTCAGGACATAATCCTCCCCGCTTCTTAGGGCGTAAATCAAATCCTGTATGGATTTCATCCTGCGACGGAACGCCATACCGCCGCCAAACAGGTCCGTACTGTGGATATCCGAACCCGCCGTCAGGAACAGTCCGTGTTCTTTTGCATAAGCAACCGCTTTCGCATCAAAAGCCGGATCATTGTGCGCCGTACTTTTTGGATTGGAATGGGTCGCATTGATTCCCTCCACGCCGTCCACATATCCGGGATAGAGCCTGATTTCCGGGATATAGCTCTCCTCCCGGAACGGATGCGCATGAATGACCATGCCGCCCCCTTCCTGCACCAGCCGGAACTGTTCCTGCACCGTGGCGGTCTTTAATGCCGGATGCCCCAGCATAAATTCCTTGTCCAGCCCGAAAATCAAAAACTCCGTCCCACGGTATCCGGCCTCATAACCGAAAAACACATCCAAACCGATGCGCCTGCCCATTTTGGCTGCATCTTCATACCCTTTGGCAAATTCCTCCACCCACAATTTCCAGGGCATCCTCCGGTTCACCGCCGTGTTGCCGCCCCAGTTATGGTCCGTGACGATGATTCCCGTATACCCTGCCTCCTTACATGCCTTTGCCATCTGTGCACCCGTATAACGGGCGCAGGCGCTGGACTGTGAGGTGTGCAGGTGTGTTTCATATAAATAGGGGTAATCCTTTAATAATTCCATAAATCAAATCTCCGTCTGATATCTTTGTACCCATGATTTTTCCTTTGGATGCCCGTGCGCCGTTTTAGAACGTGTTTGAAAATTCATTCCCGCAAATTCGGACAATATCTTGCAAAAAGCAATTTTCAAACACGCTTTGGCGGCATATTCCAAAACAAGTTCCCGAACAAATCGGGAACTTGTTATTCTCTCAGGGTTTCTCATAAAAGAACGAATTCTTTCTGGTATAACCTATGTCCTTATAGTTAATAATCTGTTCCGTACTGCCGATAAACAATACGCCCTTGCTCGCCAGCGACTTCTGGAATTTTACAAATACCTCGTCCTTGGCTTCCTCCGTAAAATAAATAAGTACATTCCGGCATACAATCATATGCCAACCGTCCCCGTAGTTATCCTTTAAAAGATTATGCTGCGAAAACTCCACACGCTTCTTGATTTCGTCCGATATCTGGTAGGACAATCCCACTTTCGTGAAATACTTCCTCTTTAAATCATCCGGCACACCGGCAATGCTTTTCTCGTTATAAAGCCCGACTTTCGCTTTCGCAATGACCTGCTTATCCAAATCGGTGGCATGAATCTTAATCTGGTCTAACGGAATATGGCGGGACAACGCCATGACAAGCGAATATGGCTCATCTCCCGTAGAGCAGGCAGCACTCCAAATTTTCAGGTGTTTGCCGAACCTGCTAATCAGTCCCGGTATGATTTCCTTGTCCATCACCTGCCACTGGTCGGTATTACGGTAAAATTCCGACACATTAATGGTAAGATAGTTCACAAATTCCTCAAACTTCGTATTATTTTCCTTAATAAGCGCCACATACTTATCATACCCGGAAATACCGTTCTTGGAAATCAGCGTATCAATACGCCGCTTCATCTGCTTTTCCTTATAAGCATTCAGGTCAATTTTCGTGAGGTCAAAAATTGTTTTTTTAAACCATTCATAATCATATGCCATAATATTTACCTGCCATCGTTTTTCCTGTAAATAGCCAAAAACAACAAACAAATCCTGTTTGCTGCATTGGCTTTGGGTATCACCCGATCATATCCCTTGTTTTATTCCTGCTCGCTTGCAATCACCGCATCAATATCAACGGAAACCACATCCGCATCTTCCGCTTCCGCCTTCGGTTCCGGCGCCAGCATAGCTTTAACGCTCAGGCTGATTTTCCGGTCTTCTTCATTAAAATCAACCACTTTCGCCGTTACTTCGTCGTTGATTTTCAGCACGTCCGCCGGTTTCTCGATATGTTCCTTGGAAATCTGGGATACATGGAGCAATGCATCCACACCCGGCTCCAATTCCACAAATGCACCGAAATCCGTCATCCTTGCCACTTTTCCGGTTACCACGTTGCCTACCGCATATTTCTGTGCGGCATCTTTCCAGGGATTTGCATCTTCGAATTTCAGGCTCAGCGCAATTTTGCTGCCGGAAATCTCCTTAATCAACACTTTCAGTTTCTCGCCAACCTTAAATACTTTCTTCGGATTCTCCACCCTGCCCCAAGACATTTCGGAGATATGGAGCAGACCGTCCGCACCGCCCAAATCGATGAATGCGCCGAAGTCCGTTACGTTCTTTACCACGCCCTCCACGGTATCCCCTTCATGGATGGATTCAAATAACTTCTTCTGGAGTTCCGCTTTCTCCGCAAGGATAAGCTGCTTGCGGTCGCCGATATATCTTCTTCTCTTAGGATTATATTCGCTGATTACGAACTGTATATCCTGTCCCGCATATTTGGACAAATCTTTTTCGTACACATCCGATACCAGGCTGGCAGGAATGAAAATTCTGACTTCCTCCACCACGACGCTCAGACCGCCGTCCAATACCTGCGTCACTTTTGCGGTAAGCACTTCCCTGTTGTTGAAGGCTTCCTCAATCCTCTTATTGCCCCTGTCCGCGGCAAGTCTCTTGTAGGTTAAGAGAACCTGTCCTTCCCCGTCGTTGACTTTAAGGACTTTCACCTCCATGGTGTCACCCGGTTTTGCGATAGTTGTCAGGTCTACGTTCGGCTCGTTGGTATATTCGTTTCTCGTCAAAATACCGTCGGATTTATAGCCAATGTTGAGAATAATTTCTTCAGGTTTCACATCAATGACTGTACCTTCAACTACCTCTCCCGCATGTATTGTCTTAAATGATTCTTCTAACATCTGTTCAAAAGTTAATTCTGACATAATTTTGAACCTCCTCAATAATATTGTTTGGGGTCGAAGCCCCGGCAGTAATACCGACCGGAGAAGCCGCTTTAGGTAGATCTAAATGCAAGTCATCCAGTGTCTGTACAAAATAGGTGTTCCCGCATTCCTCTTTACAGATTTCATAGAGCTTCCGTGTGTTGGAACTATGGGCATCTCCTATCACAATCATACTTTCAACCTGAGACGCAATCTGCCTCGCCTCAGTCTGCCTTTCTTCTGTTGCGTTACATATAGTATTCACAACACTACCATTGTAACCTTTTTTTAAAAAAATTTCAACTAATTCTTTAAATTTGTTGTAGTTAAATGTCGTTTGGGAAACAATACACCATTCTTCCCCCTGAAAAACGGGGTTTTTTCCGTCCTTCCCGAAGTTCTCCATTTCCTCTTTTGACTCAATCACCACGGTATCCGATGCCGACCAGCCCCGGATTCCTTCCACTTCGGGATGTCCGGCATTGCCGATAATGAGAATCCGCTTCCCCTGCCCGCTCTCTTTTTCCACTATGTTATGGATTCTTTTTACAAAAGGGCAGGTGGCGTCCACACATTCCAGCCCCTGCTCCTTAATGGCGTTATAAACCTCTTTCGACACACCGTGAGAGCGTATGACAACGGTTCCTTCCCACACCTGTCTAAGTTCCTCCAGCCCGTTTATCACTTCCACACCGCGCCCTTTCAAATCCTTCACCACTTCCGCGTTATGGATAATCGGTCCGTAAGTATATATTTTTTTCCCCTTGCCGGTCTGCCCGTAGACTTTATCCACGGCACGCTTTACGCCGAAACAAAAACCGGCGCTCTTGGCAACCCTTACTTCCATCTGTTTCCGGCCCCCTTCTTATATTCTGCCATGTTCCTTTTCCCTGCACAGGGAAAGAATCTTTTCCACCACCTCATCTATGCTCATATCGGAGGAATCCACCAATACCGCATCATCTGCCTGCCGCAGCGGGGAAATTTCACGGTTCATGTCCCGCCTGTCACGCTCGATGATATCCTTTTCGATTTGTTCCAAATCACAGGCGTCCCCTTTTGCCGCCAGTTCCTCATACCTTCTTTTTGCACGCACGCCGCTGCCTGCCGTCAGGTATACTTTCACGTCCGCATCGGGAAGCACACAGGTTCCGATGTCCCTGCCGTCCATCACTACATCCGTCTGTTTGGCAAGACGCTGCTGGAGTTCCACCAGCTTCTTGCGCACCGCGGGATACACACTGATGGCGGAAGTCATGTTTCCCACTTCCTCCGTCCGCAGAAAGGCATTAACGTTCTCCCCGTTTAAAAACACCGTCTGTTCCCCGTCCGCATGGGAAATCGTAATATCCGCTTCTCCGCATTTTTCACTAATCTGCCTTTCATCCCCGGCGCTTATCCCGTTCCTTAAAAAATAAAGTCCCATGGCACGGTACATCGCTCCCGTATCCACATAAATACAATGTTTCTCCTTCGCAATTTTCTTTGCGATGGTGCTCTTACCCGCCCCTGCGGGTCCGTCAATCGCGATATTGCATCCCATAACATCCTCCCTTTCCCGCCGCACGGTGTTTGGCGGCATAATCCATATTTTTTTACTGCAGCGCTTTCCCCGAACCGGCGGCCGAGCCGGCTTCATATCCGGTGGACCACGCAATCTGCAGGTTAAATCCTCCCGTCAGGGCATCCACGTCCAGCACTTCCCCCGCAAAATAAAGTCCTCTGGCCTTTTTGGATTCCATCGTGGACGGATTCACCTCCTTTACGTGAACACCACCCTTTGTAATGACCGCTTCCGCATAATCCCGCGTCCCGTCCACCGTCATTTCCACGCATTTCACCAGGCGGACAAAACGCTGCCGCTCCTCTTTCGTCACCTCATGCACCTTCTTTTCCCCGTCTATGCCGGACAGCTCCACCATAACCGGAACCAGCTTCGCCGGAAAAAGCCCTCCCAGGGAATTTTTAAACTGTTTGTTTTTGTTTTCCCCAAAATCCCGTAACAGCCGCTTGTCCAACTGTTCCTGCGTCAATGCCGGCTTTAAATCCAAATACAGTCTAGTATCCCCTTTTTTCTTCTGTCCCGCATAAAAACTGCTGGCGCTTAAAACCAACGGTCCGCTTACCCCGAAATGGGTAAACAGCATTTCCCCGAATCCTTCATAAACAGGCTTTTTCCCATTCTGCACAAGCCGCAGGGACACATTTTTTAACGAAAGCCCCTGCAATTGCCCACACCACGGTTCCCGCACGCGAAAAGGCACTAAGGACGGGAACGTCGGCTTCACCGTATGCCCCGTCTCCTCCGCCATCCGGTAACCGTCTCCCGTGGAACCCGTCAGGGGATAGGACAGTCCTCCGGTGGCAACGATAACCGCATCCGCACGCTCCACCGTACCGTCTGTCAGCCTTACGCCTTTTACGGCTGCCAGTCTGACCGGCATTTTCTCGTCTGCCACAGCTCCCGCCCCGTCCGGCTCCGTCACCAGCCCTTTTACCTCCGTCCGCAGCCGCACCTGTACGCCAAGCCGTCCAAGCTGCCCTGCCAACGCCTTAATCACGTCCGATGCATGGTCGGAAACGGGAAACACCCGCTCTCCCCGCTCCACCTTAAGCGGACAACCCTCCTTCTCGAACCATTCCATCGTCTTCCGGTTATCAAAACAGGAAAAAGCACTGTATAGGAATTTCGGGTTTCCCACCACATTTCCAAGCAAGTCCTCCATGCTGCAGGCATTGGTCAGGTTGCATCTTCCTTTTCCGGTGATGTACAGCTTCCGCCCCAGCTTATCGTTTTTCTCAAATAAAACGACCTGACAGCCCTTCCCTGCCGCTGCCGCTGCCGCCATCATCCCTGCCGCCCCGCCGCCGATTACGATTACTTTCCTCATCCTGTCCGTTTCCTTTTCTATATTTCCTGGATTTCCCATATTTACTGCGGTTCCAAATTGCCTGCTTAGCCTGCATAAATATACCGCTTTTCCTATTCTTTAATCAACGGATAGTTTAACATCGGTTCCTCATCGATGAAATTAATCTCGTCATTCAGGTATACCTGGTAATTGTTCCATGTTTTTTCCAGTTCTTCCAAATTGCGCTTCACCTCTGCCGGACGTTTCAGGCAGAGCGCCACCACAAGGGCATTGATCAGGCTGAGCGGCGCTACAAGGGAATCCACGATGGACACCATATCGCTCCTTGCCAGAAGGTTGCAGGAAGAATACAGGTTCATGGGCGAATGGACGCTGTCCGTAATGGCGATGACCTTTGCATTCCTGTCATTGGCAAACTCCATCGCCTTCAAAGTACGCATGGAATACCTGGGAAAACTAATCCCTATTAAGGCATCCTTCCCGTTGACCCGTATCATCTGCTCAAACATTTCGCTTACACTGGTGGTTTTTAACAGCACCACATTCCCCCGCACCATATTCAAGTAAAACTGCAGGAAATCTGCCAGCGGTCCGCAGCTGCGTATGCCCGCCACATACACCGTCTCCGCTTCCAAAATAATATCCACCGCCATCTCAAAAGAAGTGCCGTCCAAATGATCTATGGTATCCTGTATCTTCTCTATATCCGCCTTCAGGACCGAAGTCAGAATCTCCGACTGGGTACTCCGTCCGTATTTCACGCCGATTTTCTGCACCGAATTCAGCTTATCTTTCACCCAATCTTCCAAAGCCGCCTGGAATTCCGGGTACCCGTCATATCCGATACCGGAAGCGAAACGCACCACCGTGGACTCGCTGACCCCCACCGTCTCTCCCAGCTTCGCCGCCGTCATAAATACCGCCTGCTCATAATAATCGGTAATGTACGCCGCAATCGCCTTATGGCTTTTGCTCATCTTCGCATATTTTTCCGTAATCCTCGATATAATATCGCTGCCCGCCTTATCGTTCTTTTCCATGCCAGCTTAGTCCTTTTCCCGTCCCGTTTCTTCTCCCGTACAATATCTGTCTGTCCGGCGCCATCTGTCTCCGCCGCATGGACATAATTGTATCACAGGATTTGAAAATTGAAAAGGGGAGATGAGGCTTCGACGTTCGGAAACGGACGCACGAGAGGGAATACGCCTGCAAAACTGACTTGTGCGTGTTCCACAGTTTTTGCGTCAATAAAGCTGTCCCCTACATACAGAATATCTTCCTTCCCATTGCTCAAAACCCTTTCTCCCTTAATTCTCTTACAACTCCCACATAAAAATCCACGATATCGCTGATTCCATCCCCCTGTTTCCGCGTAAACTTCCTTCTGCGCATATCGACTTCGTCACAGTGTGAAATCCCCCTTCCGGAATTGCCGGTGATAATTCCCCGGAAGTTTGTCCATTCCGCAGCCCTTGGCGTCAGCAGTCCGTCATTTGCCCCTTCCACACATTTCACCACAAATCCCGGTACGAACAGAAACAGATCGCTCCATACATGTTTCATGACAAAGGCATAGCTTTGGTAATATACTTCCGGAGCATCCGGGTTCCTGCGGTTGAATTCTTCGGCGGCTTTTGTCGTGAACGACCGGAAGACCTCATAAGCATTCGGATGCCGGTCCCCGCAAAGCCTTAACCAAATGTCCGAACAGCCTGCCGCTGCACGTACCATAAAATCAGGCAGCTTTAACAGTTGGTCTACGGTCCTTGAACCATTGTGGGGCGTACTGATTGTGGTCAGTGAAGCAACATACCTTGACATCCCCAGCGTTGAAACGGCATACCTCATATCGAGGCCGCCTTTGGAATGCGCGATGACATTCAGTTTGGGGGTTCCTGTTTCCTCCACAATCCGTTTGATTTTTTCCGCCAGGAATTCACCATTTGCCTCTATGGTTCCGTTGCTGTCCTGACCGCCGTAATAAACCCGGCAGCCGTTTTCCTCCATCTTAGCCGGAATCCTTCCCCAATAACATAAGCGGCCGCCGTCCCGGAATCCCATGCCGTGGACTAACAGCACGGGATATTTTAAATTCCCGTCCATATCCGATTTCTCCCATTCTTCTTTATAGGCCGGTTTCTTTCACTGCCTGCTCCCAGCATTCTTCCGGTACATCCGGCCAATTACATTCCCCAAATTTTTCTGTACATAGTGCCTTTGCACGGGGCTGTACATAAAGGGAAAAAGAGACGAATGCCTCCGTCTCCTTTTCCCTGAAAATCCGTATTTTTTGTAACAAACATTTATACCGGATAAGCTCCGTTCTTGGTATCCGCCTGTGTCATATCCACTTTCTGCTGCTGTGCCTGACGGTATTTGAAGAAATCGGTAGCAACCTGCGGGAACAGCGCATAAGACAACACATCCTCATCCTGCTGTTTCCATTCCTTCATCTCGGATTCCAGTTTATCCAACTCGTTTTCGATTAAATCCGCCGGACGGCAGGTAATTCTCTTTTCGCCCGGAATAACCTTGTCGATGATTTCCTGGTTCATCGGTTTTACGGTCTGACCGTATTCACCGCGCAGAACCGCTTTGGTTTCTTTCGTCGCCATCTTGTAGCGCTCGCCCATCAGTACATTGAATACCGCCTGTGTACCCACAATTTGGGAAGACGGCGTAACTAACGGCGGCTCGCCCAAATCCTTACGCACTGCCGGGATTTCCCTAAGCACATCGTAATATTTGTCTTCCGCGTTCTGCTCTTTCAACTGGCTTACCATGTTGGAAAGCATACCGCCCGGTACCTGGTAAAGCAGGGTCTTGATATCCACGCCCATTACTTTCGGGTTCAACAGGCCGCTGGCAAGGCATTCGTCCCTGTAAGGTCTGAAGTAATCGGCGATTTCCGCAAGAATCGTCTGGTCGTAACCGGTGTCGTAAGGCGTACCCTTGAAGGTTTCCACCATAACTTCCGTCGCCGGCTGGGAAGTCCCCATCGCAAACGGGGAGATGGCACAGTCAATCACGTCCACACCAGCCTCTACCGCCTTCATGTATGTCATACTCGCCACACCGGAGGTATAGTGGGTATGTAACTGAATCGGAAGTTTCGTTGCGGCCTTCATGGCGGAAATCATCTCCGTCGCCTTGTAAGGAACCAAAAGTCCCGCCATATCCTTGATACAGATGGAATCCGCACCCATCGCCTCAATCTTCTTCGCCATATCTACCCAATAATCCAGCGTATAAGCATCGCCCAGCGTATAGGACAGCGCAACCTGCGCATGACCCCTGCCTTCCCTTTTCTTCACCGCATTGGTTGCGTTAACCGCTTCCTGCAGGTTCCTTAAATCGTTCAGACAGTCGAAAATACGGATGATGTCAATGCCGTTGGCAATGGATTTCTCCACGAAATAATCCACCACGTCGTCCGCATAAGGACGGTACCCCAAAATGTTCTGTCCACGGAAAAGCATCTGCAGTTTCGTGTTCTTGAAACCGTCCCTCAGTTTCCTGAGCCTTTCCCACGGATCTTCCTTTAAGAAACGCAGGGAAGCATCGAAGGTCGCCCCGCCCCAGCACTCTACCGCATGGTAGCCGACTTTATCCATTTTATCAATAATCGGAAGCATCATTTCGGTAGGCATTCTCGTTGCAATCAGCGACTGATGCGCATCACGAAGAACGGTTTCCATGATTCCGATTGGTTTTTTCACCTGTTCTGCCATTTTATATTCCTCCTATAAAATTAAAATTGCCCTTCACAATCTGCAAAAATTCCTGACCGGTTAAAATACCCCGAATACTGCCATAAACGTACCCGCCGCCACTGCCGTACCGATAACTCCGGCCACGTTAGGTCCCATTGCGTGCATGAGCAGGAAGTTGGTAGGATCCGCTTCCGCACCGACTTTCTGCGACACCCTAGCCGCCATGGGAACCGCGGATACACCCGCCGAACCAATCAACGGATTTACCTTGCCATGGGTAATGATACACATCAGCTTACCGAACAGCACGCCTGCCGCCGTACCGAATGCAAACGCAATCAGACCGAGCACCACGATTTTAATCGTATCCCAGTTTAAGAATGCTTCCGCACTGGTGGTAGCGCCTACGGAAGTACCAAGCAGGATAACTACG
>ERZ779637.687-NODE-687-length-19708-cov-6.243881_pt1 | contig 19708 bp, 19 predicted proteins | sample MGYA00514196_ERZ779637 | MGnify/ENA primary metagenome ERZ779637 (study PRJEB29562, sample SAMEA4376700) | mouse gut metagenome | isolation source: Cecum | study: EMG produced TPA metagenomics assembly of the A DSS colitis mouse model was used to assess the...
TGGAGAGAATTAATTTTTGTGTTCGGTTTTGAGGGAATACCTCAGAAAGCTAGTTTTAAATGTAGTTTTCCTCGATAGCTCAATGGTAGAGCACTCGGCTGTTAACCGAGTTGTTGTAGGTTCGAGCCCTACTCGGGGAGTTATATTTTAGCATAAATTTTTGGTTTCTGCATATAATTTAATATGGCGACTTAGCCAAGTGGTAAGGCATGGGACTGCAACTCCCTGATCATCGGTTCAAATCCGTTAGTCGCCTTAAAAACTCCGAATATATATTCGGAGTTTTTTGCGTGCATAAACATACAGAAGAATTATGCAGCTAGGGACATATGCGTCTGTCGTGGAGATTCAATATAATTACGTTTACAGCCATATAAAAAATTGCTATAATAAGAATAGAAAATCTCCAATTTTAAAATAGAAAAATAAATTAAATTAAAGTATCAGCAATCGGACTCGAATGCCGCTTTGTGCCAAATTAATAGGTGGTACAGAAATGGAGGATTACTTGGAGAAAAAAGCAGATCAAAAGATTTTGTTCGATGCGTACATTAAATATCAGAAGTTGTGTAAAGGCAAAAAAATGACAGAAAAGCAGCAATCTACATTAAAAAAAGATTTGTTTTATAGGGTAGATAGAATGCTTTTGTTTTTTAATAGCCCTACTACAAGTGCAAGTGAACGCAATAAACTTTTGAGAAAATGTAAACCGTTGTACCAACAGTACTGTTCTTTTGTAAAAGGAAATCCCAAAAGCAACGTTGAGGATCTTAACAAAAAGATAGTGCAACTGTTAGAACAAATGACACTTTGGGAGGCGGAACAGATACATAATTTTAGAAAAAAAGAGTCTGCCGGCGACAGGCTTAATATTGATGCGATTTTTTTGGAGGTGCCAAATATTCGTCAATTGGTGAGTCAGCAGATTGACCAGTTGCTTAGAGCTGCGCTAAAAGATAATCGTTTTACTATTGTAAGCCGGACAGACCAGAAAGTGTTTATCACAGAAAAAGGAGTAAAATATCATCGTGCAGATTGTCCGTTTTGTAAAGGAAGAACACTGATATCAGCTTCTTATGCAAAGGTTGAAAATGCAGGATATACGCCGTGTAAATGTATTGAAAAAGTCAGTAAAGTGCTGGTTAGAAAGGAAGGATTATCAGAAAGTAATAAAGCCGTATTGCAAAAACAGACAATGACAGCTTTTATTGATGAATCTGTGCGGACAAATTTATGGCGGCAGTGGGATGATACCTTGCCAGAACGACAATCGAGTTATAGCTATGTGATTTGTCAAGGGTTTCTAAAGCAAGAGAGTGAAATTTCAGAGGAAAATACAGTGAGTGTCAATGCCTGTCTTGCAAATGAAACTGAAGATGTGACAATGTCAGCAATCGAGGCAATTAGTGCAGTGTTACTCAAGATTGCTTTTCGATTTGAGTTTCATGGAGATGTTGTAATTTATACAGATAATATGGCAGCAAAAGACAAATGGTATCAAAATGAGAAAGCAATTTACTTAGCATCTTTGTTTGAAAGTGTGCGTGTGTGTCATATCTCTAGGGAGGAGAACACAACAGCAGACACAGTAGGCAGAAAGATGGCATTTGCAAGTTTACCAGCTACATTGATGGGGAGTGTAGTGGACAAGTGCAAAAGGTATGATCAATTAAAAGAAGAAATGGATTTTGTAAAGCAGTATTTTCCATATCCGAAAGAGAATATAACAAATCTTATAGAAGAACTGCGACTGTTAGCAGAAGGAAAAGAGGACAAGTTATGAAATATGCAGTTGTTGAGATGGAGTGGAATGTGGGATTGTACAGAAAAAAACTTCGATACAGTGTATCAGAAATTGCGGCAATCTCGCTTGATGAAAACCTACATACGGTAGATACTTTTCGATTTTTGTTAGAACAATCTAATGGATATGTGCATTCTGAGAAACATTTTGAGCAAGAAAAAGTGTTGGTTGCAGAGCAAAAAGATGGATGGGACAAGTTTCAGGAATGGTATAGTGGGCATGATTGTTTGGTATTATGGAATAAAGAAATTAAGGAGATAATTGTCCATGCCTGTCCCCAAATAGATAAGAAGTCAAAAAAGCGTTTAAAGACTGTATGTGTACAAAAATTATTTGATAGTATGACTGCGGGAATGTTTATAGAAAACGATCGAATTTCATTGGCAATGGAAATGCTAGGACTTCGGTGTGAGACAGAGCAATTAAACAGGCCACTTTACTATGCGCAATCGCTTGTTAGACTTTTTCGCAAATTATGTATAACAGGAAAAAAAGAGATGGGTGCTCTATTTTTTCATGGATTAATCGAAGATGATTATTTTTATATTTCTCAACATACTTTTTTTCCTCAGTTGAGCAAACGGTTGCGTCAGGAGCAGAATCAGCAGATTCAAAAACAGATTATAGCGGCAGGATACAATGGAAAAGTTACAAAAAATGGTGTTATATTGATTGAGACAAAAATCTCTTGCTGGAAGTTCGAGCTGTCAGAAAATGTTGTAATTCTTCGTTTTATAACACATTGTCTTTATAGAGGAGTTCGTATAATATCTCTGGAATTTGATCAGAGTGCTACATGGGAGGAAAAATTGCAACAGATTTTACAAAAAATTAATGATATAGACAGAAAGTTTCAACTTGGGATTGGCAGTTCTGAAGTACAACAAATGATAGAACAAATTGCAACAAAAGTTTGTCCTCCATACAACTATAATTTTGTGAAAAATGAATAAGTTCTTCCTAAAAAAATAGGTAATATAACGAAAAGATTAGAATCCATAAAAATGTATTGCAAAAAAAGCAAAAACCATTATAATTTAGATAACACTAAAATATTTTATTTTTAACAAAAATAAAATATCAAGGTAGAGGATGAAAATCAATTAAATACACAATGAAATATAATGAACCATGGATTTCTCTTATATAATTCAAACGGACATACAATGTTGATGAGGATTCAATGGGAGAATGGTAAACTTATATTTGATTACAAAAATTAAATATTACTTAAAAATTTAGGAGGCATTAAAAATGGCGAAGCTTTATATTAATGAAAAGAATCAAAAGGGACATATTAATGCGGAGATTTACGGCAATTTTTCGGAACATCTCGGGCGTTGTATCTATGAAGGACTTTATGTAGGTGAGAATTCTGAGATACCTAATACAAAGGGAATGAGAAATGATGTTGTGGCGGCGCTTCGTGAGATGAAACTTCCTGTACTTCGCTGGCCAGGTGGATGTTTTGCAGACGAGTATCATTGGATGGATGGAATCGGTCCAAAAGAATCTAGAAAAAAGATGGTCAATACACACTGGGGAGATGTGACAGAAGATAATAGTTTTGGAACACATGAGTTTTTTGAACTGTGTGAGCAAATTGGATGTAAGACTTATATTAATGGTAATGTTGGGAGCGGAACAGTGGAGGAAATGTCACAGTGGGTTGAATATATGACATTTGATGGGGTGTCCCGCATGGCTGATCTCAGGAAAAAGAACGGACGTGAGAAACCGTGGAAAATTGATTATTTTGGAGTTGGTAATGAAAATTGGGGTTGTGGTGGTAATATGACACCAGCATATTATGCAAATCTTTATAGAAGATATCAAACTTTTATTCGCACTTACAAAAAAGACCAACATATTTTTAAAATTTGTGGTGGACCTAATGTGGATGACACTTATTGGACAGAGGAAGTCTTGAAAACTTGCTATGAAAATGCACCAGAAAATTCCCATGGTTTTATGGACGGTTTTTCTATGCATTATTATGTGCATCCAGAAGGTTGGGAAGAAAAAGGTAGTGCTACTATTTTTGATGAGAAGGCATGGTACAAAACACTGTACAAAGCACTTTATATAGAACAATTGATTCAAATGCATACTGCGATTATGGATAAGTTCGATCCAGAAAAGAAAATTGGATTAATTTGTGACGAGTGGGGAACTTGGTTTACTTGTGAACCGGGCACTAATCCAGGATTTTTGTATCAGCAAAATACAATGCGTGATGCACTTGTAGCAGGGCTTTCTCTAAATGTGTTTAATAAGCATTGTGACCGTGTGAAGATGGCAAATATTGCACAGCTTGTTAATGTGTTGCAGGCAGTGATTCTTACAGATGGGCCGCAAATGTTGCTTACTCCAACGTATCATGTATTTCATATGTACAAGTATCATCAGGATGCAGAGCTTGTGGAAAGTTATTTGGCAGGTATCAAACAAATTGGTGACGAGGAAAATTATATGGTTCCTAATCTTCAAGAGTCTGTTTCCATTGACAAGAATGGCATTGTGACAATCACACTCAACAATTTGTCTGTTACAGATAGTGAGGAAATAGAGGTTTTATTTATGGAACTTCAGCCAAGTGATGTGTCAGCAGCGATTGTGACCAACAAGATGGATGCATACAACACTTTTCAAAATCCAGATAATGTGAAAGAGGTTGCGTTTAAAGACTTCAAAATTACAGATAGAGGTATTGCATTTACAATGCCGGCATGTAGTGTTGTACAGTTTCGCATAAAATAAAAATGTCGTTTTATAACATATAGTCTGATGTTATAAGAGGCTATGTATATATTATGGAGGGAATAACCTTGGAAATGAAAACCATAGAGACAGATAATAATAAAAAGTACTGTCGAAAGTGTCTTCTACGTGAGATGGACAAGGAAGCCTACATAGATAATTTATATAACTATATTCAAAGATTAGATAATGATATCAAGGCAGATCAGGCGCTCTATGAGGAGCGCCTGTCTGTATGTAAAACATGTGATTATCTTGAGGCAGGCATATGTAGAGCTTGTGGATGTTTTGTGGAACTGCGCGCAGTCATTCAAAACAATATGTGTTCTTATAGAAAGTGGTAGCGTGACTCTGGCGTAGGTTTAAATTGCAAAAACGAAGTTATTACCAAAAAATCCAATAAACACTATTGTTGCATATCGCCTTAATTTAGTGTAGACTGTAAGAGTAGGAATTTTGAGGTGATTTCGTTTAGAAAAAGCCTATTGTTGGAGGATGAGAATGCAGACAAGACGAATTAAAATATTACATACTATTATTATATTACTTATTATTGTGACAATTATTTCCTTAACTTTTGCGGGGGCAATGGGATTATTATATGTACAGAAAGTTGAGGAAGTAAGTCAGCTTCAGGGGGAGAGGGAACTTGTTTTTACAGATCAAACATTGCCAGTACTATCAGTAGATGTGGAAAATAAGACATCTGACAATCAGGAGCCAGGTATGCCCAATCAGGAGGGGCCTGTTTCCACAGAGGACAGCGAGGCTGTCAATGGGGCAGCAAATGCTGGTGAGGATAGTATGGGAGATGTAGATGCTGCGACAATTGCGACGTTAATGCAGTCAAAGGAGGCAGAGGTAGAACAGTCTATTAAAGAACGAATGAAAGCACTTGTGACAGGGGAAGACGGAAGTCCACTTAAGATGTTACGTTCTTTTTTTCCAGAAAATTTAATTTATAGTTTTGAGGAAGAATATGTGTTTGCACCAGTGTTAGAAGGTGTGAACAAGCACAACCTTCTGGCTGAGAACTTTCAAAAGACAGAGGAAGGGCTGATGCAGTATGTGGAAAATGGAACAGTAACTTCGCACAAGGGAATTGATGTGTCGAAATATCAAGGTGATATTGATTGGGCAGCCGTCAAGGAAGAAGGCATTGAGTATGCTTTTATTCGCCTTGGATTGCGGGGATATGAGTCTGGAAAACTTGTGTTAGACGAGTTTTATGACGCCAATATGAAAGGTGCAAACAGCGCAGGTGTCGCGGCAGGCGTATATTTTTTTACACAGGCAATTACTGTTGAGGAAGCGCAGGAAGAAGCAGCATTTGTTATACAAAATCTTGCTAATTATCAAGTGTCCTGTCCAATTGTATTTGATGTGGAGCGAATTGCTGGAGGAAAGGGACGTGCAGACCAATTAACGCAGGAACAACGTACCAATATTACAATTGCTTTTTGCGAAGCTATTAAAGCTGCTGGGTATAAGCCAATGATTTATGGAAATGTTGTCTGTTTTACACGGTTACTTGATATGACAAAATTAAATGACTATGAAAAGTGGTATGCGTTTTATGACGATTATATGTATATGCCTTATGATGTGAGCTGCTGGCAGTACACAGAGAAAGGTAGAGTGGACGGTATTGGGAATAATGTGGATTTGAACATTTCGTTTAAAACATGGTAAGTTTTTTGAAGCGAAAATATAAAACGATTTGAAAGTTATTTTATCGTTTTAAAAGAAAAATAAAAAAGAAATTCTAGGAAAGGAAAAGCGAATTAGGTGAAATCTACAAAATCGCACAGGTAAGGGAATGCGATATGTACTGATGACTTGTTGGAATTTATGGTTACGGAGTGTACAAGGATTTGCGAGTAGTGAATTTTAAGCGAAACTTGCACAGTGCAATAGCAAGTACAAACTGTGAGGCTGTAGTAAATCATCTGATATATACATTTTTGTATATGTTTTAGTAGCAAGGGGATCGAATGAGCAAAGAAATCGAGACATTACAATGTATGATTGATGAAAGTAACAAAATTGTCTTTTTTGGCGGAGCAGGGGTATCCACGGAAAGTGGAATCCCAGATTTTCGTAGTGTTGATGGACTTTATAATCAAAAATACGATTATCCGCCAGAGACAATTTTAAGTCACACTTTTTATCAGAAAAGACCAGATGAATTTTTCCGGTTTTATCGCGATAAGATGCTTTTTTTAAGTGCAGAACCGAATACTGCACACAAAGTCTTGGCGAAGTTGGAAGCGCAGGGAAAACTTACTGCGGTTGTAACACAGAATATTGATGGATTACATCAAGCAGCAGGCAGTAAGAAAGTGTTAGAGCTTCATGGTAGCGTGCTGCGCAATTACTGTGAAAAATGTCGCAAGTTCTATGATGTACAAGAGATAATTGACAGTAGTGGTGTTCCTACTTGTACATGTGGTGGCAGAATTAAACCAGATGTGGTATTGTATGAGGAGGGGCTTGATCAATATATCTTGCAGGAAGCAGTACGCGTTATTAGTGATGCGGATATGCTGATTATTGGTGGCACATCGCTTGCGGTATATCCGGCGGCAGGGCTGATTGATTACTATCAAGGGAATAAACTTGTGCTTATAAATAAGACGCCGACACAGCGCGATACAATGGCGAATTTGGTTATTACGGGAAGTATTGGGGAAGTATTCTCACAGCTTGACTTACACGAATAAAAACCCTTATACAGAAAAGTGAGATTGGATATGGGATTGGAATATGAAATTGGCGATATTGTGAAATTAAAAAAACCGCACCCTTGTGGAAGTCAGGAGTGGGAAATTTTGCGTGTTGGTGCAGATTTTCGATTAAAATGTATAGGGTGTGGACATCAGGTAATGCTTCCGCGACGCCAAGTGGAAAAAAGTACAAAAGGATTAAGAAAAAAGTTGTAATAATATTACAAAAAGGCTTGCAAATCGGAGGAAAGTATAGTATCATATATGTTCGTGATATATAAATCCTTGCTTCTTCTCAAGAAGAAGCCAGAGACCAAAAGGAGGTAGCAAAATGAACAAGTATGAATTAGCCGTTGTTGTCAGCGCAAAGCTTGAGGACGATGAGAGAGCAGCCACCATTGAGAAGGTTAAGAACATGGTTACAAAACATGGCGGCACAATCACAAACGTGGACGAGTGGGGTAAGAAAAGACTTGCCTATGAAGTGCGCAAGATGAGAGAAGCTTTCTATTATTTCATTCAATTTGATGGCGAAGCAACCGTTCCTGCTGAGATTGAATCAAGAATCCGTCTCATGGAGAATGTTGTCAGATATTTGTGCGTTAGACAGGACGAGAAATAGAGTGCACCTCTGTATTTGAAATGGTACAGAGTGGTAGATGGAGAACCTGAATATATGAATAAAGTAGTTTTAATGGGACGTTTGACAAGAGACCCTGAAGTGCGTTATACACAGGGAGAAAACCAGATGGCAATTGCGCGGTATACGCTTGCAGTGGACAGGAGATATAATCGTGGCAATGATGAGAATACAGCGGATTTTATTCCTTGTGTTGCTTTTGGCAAGGCCGGCGAATTCGCGCAGAATTATTTCCGTAAGGGAACAAAGATTGCTGTATCTGGACGGATTCAGACCGGAAGCTATACTAATAAGGATGGCGTGAAAGTATATACCACAGAGGTTATTGTTGACGATCAGGAATTTGCAGAGAGCAAAAATAATAGTAGCAATTCCGATAGCGGTTATGGGAACAGCAACTATGGAAGTAACTTCGGGGGAGGTAACAACCAAGCTGTAGAACCAACACCTGCTGGAGATGGTTTTATGAATATTCCAGACGGAATTGATGAGGAACTGCCATTTAATTAAGAATCTGTTTTGAAAAGATTGATAGAATAGGAGGCTTTATCATGGCTTTTAATAAAACTGAAAAAGCTGATTCTCCAATGAAGAGAAGAGGCGGTATCCGCAGAAGAAAGAAAGTTTGTGTATTTTGCGGTAAGGATAATGTAATTGACTACAAGGATACAGCGAAGTTAAAGAGATATGTGTCTGAGAGAGGTAAGATTTTACCAAGACGGATTACAGGAAACTGTGCGAAACATCAGAGAGCGCTTACAGTGGCAATCAAAAGAGCACGTCACATCGCGTTGATGCCATATACGATTGATTAATGATAACAGTACAACCTTCGGATTCCTGTTAATCGTTGATAAGGAACTATAAATTAATAACTCATGAAGGTACAAGTTATTTCTTAACAGTTCCTAAGCTGCAAAGAATAAGAGACCAATGAACTGTTAACAGCAGCAGGATTCATTGGTCTTTTTTATGCACACGGGCACCCAAGTGAAAAATGTCAGTAGAAGCTGACGGACGCCTGGTACGCGAGTAGGAGAAAAACCTTTCTTACTCGATTGCACACGAAGGCGGAAAGGAACGATACAGCGAAAGTTGTCCCTGTCTGGCGCTACACAGACGCATATAAAAGAAATAAGTTGCTAAGACAATATATTGGAGAGGAACAATATTGCTAATGTAGTGCATCGTGAAATAACGTAACTTGATGGGTGTATTATTATTTTGTAGAAAGAGTGGTATACTAAAAAATAAAAAGATGAAGGAGTTAAAAAATGGCATATTCAACAGTCGTAGAAAATTTTTTGCGGTATGTAAAGATTGATACCCAGTCATCAGAAGAATCATCAGAACAGGTGCCGTCCACAGAGAAACAGAGAACATTAGCAAAATTGCTATATCAAGAATTGATAGCACTCGGCGCAGATAATGTTCGGTATGATGAGGAACATTGCTATGTGTATGCGGTGATTCCTTCCAATATGGAGGATGACAAAAATGTGCCAGCAATTGGTTTTATTGCACATATGGATACTGCTCCAGCAGTGAGTGGTAAAAATGTAAATCCAAGAATAATTGAAAATTATGATGGGAATGATATTGTTTTAAATCAGGAGAAAAATATTGTGACGCGTGTGTCGGAATTTCCTATATTGAAAGATTGTAAGGGCAAGTGCTTGATTGTGACAGATGGAACTACTTTGCTTGGCGGTGATGATAAGGCGGGAGTTGCTGAGATTATGGCAGCAGCAAAGTATTTGTTGACACACCCAGAAATAAAACATGGGAAAGTTTGTATTGGATTTACTCCAGACGAGGAAGTTGGCAACGGTGTTGCATTTTTTGATATAAAAGGATTTGGCGCAGATTATGCCTATACAGTGGATGGTGGAATGCTTGGCGATATGAGTTATGAGTGTTTTCATGCCGCAGGTGCAATACTGACAATTACTGGAAAAAGTGTACATCCCGGTTATGCCAAAAATATTATGAAAAATGCAATTAAGCTTGCATATGAATTTCATGCAATGCTTCCGAACGAGTGTCCAGAAAATTCAGAAGGGTATGAGGGATTTTATCATGTGGATAGTATAAAGGGAACTGTTGAGGAAGTTGTAGCACAGTATATTATTCGCGATCATGACAGGACGAAATTTGAGGAGCGAAAAGCTATTTTCTTAAAGACTGCGAAAATATTAGAAGAAAAATATGGGGCAGGTGTCGTTCAAGTAGAAATGATAGACAGCTATTGCAATATGCGAGAAATGATTGAGAAGAAAATGCATATTGTAGATAATATGGCAATTGCGATGGAACAAGCAGGAGTTGTACCTAAGATTTCTGCAATTCGAGGCGGGACAGATGGTGCAAGATTGTCTTTTGATGGGCTTTTGTGCCCGAATATATGTACGGGTTCAGAGGGACATCATGGTAGAAATGAATTTGCATGTGTTGAGGATATGGAGAAGATTGTGGAAATAATATTAAATAATATTAGTATTACTGCACAAAAATTATCTTTGTGACCTTAAGAGACAAAATCTGCTATGGAACTTTTATTAAATTAATGATATACTAATCATATGCGTAATTAAAATCATCCCGAAACGCATTTACGGGAGGTATCATACATGAAGCAGAAAGTGAAATTAAAGGGACATCTGAAATCATACCTGCAAACGACCCTAATATTAGGGATATTGCTGGCAATGGTCAATGTAGGAATTTATTTCCTAAATATAAAGGCGGGAATCTGTGTTTCTGGATTCCTGCTAGTATATCTGATTACTATGACGATACTATTATATAAAAATAAGCCTGTAATTATGAATGAATTTATAAATTTTGCAACGCAATATGGTCAAATTCAACGAACATTGCTGCGCGATTTGGAATTGCCACATGTACTTATGGATGAGGAAGGCAGAATCATATGGACAAACGCAGCTTTTGAGCAGGTGGTACATAAAGAAAAAGGGTATCGAAAATCAATCACCACAATATTTTCTACAGTGACAAATGAGAAGCTTGGCTTTGAACAAGATGCGGAGATGGAACTCTCTTATGAGGGGCACGAATACATCTTTCGGATGAAACGAATCTCTATAGATGATGTGTTGGATAACATAGAGGTGGTGGAGAATGCAAAAAATGAGAATTTCTTGATTGCAGGATATCTTTTTGATGAGACAGCGCTGAAACATGCGTTGAAAGAATGTGATGACCAGAGTGTTGTCATAGGAATGATTTATATTGATAATTATGATGAAGCGCTTGAGAGTGTGGAGGATGTCAGACGCTCCTTGCTGATGGCGTTGATTGACAGAAAGATTAACAAGTATATTGCATCAATAGATGGCATTGTCAGAAAAACTGAGAAGGACAAGTACTTGGTGATTATGCGCAAGAAAGCACTGATGACGTTAAAGGAATCTCGTTTTGAATTGCTAGAGGATGTCAAGACTGTCAATATTGGAAATGAGATGGCAGTGACTGTGAGTATTGGTGTGGGGGTTGATGCGCCGACATATGCCCAGAATGCAGAGTTTGCGCGCACTGCAATAGATTTAGCACTTGGGCGCGGCGGTGACCAAGCGATTGTGAAATCTCCAGATTCGATTGTATACTATGGTGGAAAGAGTCAACAGATTGAAAAGAATACACGTGTGAAGGCGCGTGTCAAAGCGAATGCGCTCCAAGAAATTATTACAAGTAAGGACAAGGTATTGATTATGGGGCACCGTTTGGCAGATGCAGATGCGTTTGGCGCGGCAGTTGGCATTAGTTGTATTGCAAGAGCACTTGGCAGAAAACCACATATTGTCATCAATGATATAACGAGTTCTGTGAAGCCGCTGGCAGAGCTTTTTCGAGATAGAAATGTCTATGAGGAGGACTTTATTATTGGCAGTACAGAGGCATTAGAGAGCGCTGACAGCAGTACTGTGCTGGTCGTTGTGGATGTGAATAAACCAAGTATTACAGAGTGTCCAGATTTAATTAGAAGTTGTAAAACAGTGGTAGTTCTAGACCATCACAGGCAGAGTTCTGAAGTGATTGAGAACGCAACCCTTTCCTATGTGGAGCCATATGCATCTAGCACCTGTGAAATGGTGGCTGAGGTGCTTCAATACATAGCAGGCACTGTGAAGGTGCGAAGTAATGAGGCTGATTGTATGTATTCTGGAATTATGGTGGATACGAATAATTTCACAGCAAAGACGGGTGTTAGAACATTTGAAGCGGCGGCATTTTTACGGCGATATGGAGCCGATGTGACTCGAGTACGAAAAATGTTTCGAGATGGAGCGCTAGAGTACAAGGCAAAGGCGGAGACAATTCGCAATGCAGAGATTTACAAAAATGCTTATGCAATGGGAATTTGTCCGGCAGAGGGACTAGAGAGTCCAACTGAGATTGGCGCACAAGCTGCAAATGAGTTGCTTGGTATTAATGGCATCAAAGCAAGTTTTGTAATGACAGAATACAATGGAAAAATCTATATTTCGGCGCGATCAATTGACGAAGTTAATGTACAGATTATTATGGAGCGTCTTGGCGGAGGCGGACATATGAACATTGCGGGAGCGCAGCTGACAGATACCACTCCAGAGCGTGCAGTGTTTGTTGTGAAAGAGACATTGAACCAAATGCTGGAGGAAGGCGCAATTTAATTACAGAGATAGGTTTTCTGTAAAAATGAGAAAGGATAAAAACGGCATGAAAATAATATTGTTGGAGGATGTAAAATCCGTAGGAAAAAAAGGAGATTTAGTAGAAGTTAAAGAAGGTTATGCCAAGAATTTTATTATTCCAAAAAAACTTGGTGTGGCAGCGACTGATGCAAATATGAATACACTAAAGCTTCAAAAGAAGAATGAAGAAAAGCTTGCAAAAGAGCAATATGAGGCAGCACAAACTTTGGCGACAGAGCTTGAAAAGATAACCGTTCAGATGGAGATTAAAGGTGGAGAGGGCGGAAAGACGTTTGGTTCGGTGTCGTCCAAGGAGATTGCAAAAGCGGTGATAGATCAGTTTTCTAAGGAGATTGATAAGAAAAAAATACAGCTTAGTGACCCGATTAAAACGGCTGGAACCCATGAAGTCACTGTGAAACTGCATCCTAAGGTTTCCGCAAAACTTAAAGTACACGTCACGTGTGTTTAGGAGGTTGAGCGATGCCAGAAATGGATGAGGCAGTTTTAAAAAAGGTCCTGCCACACAGCATTGAGGCAGAGCAGTCAGTGATTGGCTCCATGTTGATGGACAAAGAGGCAATCACAATCGCAAGTGAACAAATTAGCGGGGAAGATTTTTACGGAAAGCAGTATGGTATTCTTTTTGACGCGATGGTGGAACTGAATGATGAGGCAAAACCCGTTGACCTTGTGACGCTGCAAGAGCGTTTAAAAGAGAAAGGGGCACCCCCCGAGATTTATAGTCTTGAGTACATAAAAGATGTGATGGCAACATTGCCAACTTCTGTAAACATTAAATCTTATGTGCAGATTGTGGCAGAAAAAGCGGTTCTTAGAAAGTTGATTCGTGTCAATGAGGAGATTGCAAATATCTGTTATGCACAGAAGGAGTCGTTAGAGTCTATTTTAGAGACTTCTGAAAAAAGCATATTTGATATTATACAAAAGCGCAACAGTGGTGATTTTGTGCCAATTAGGCAGATTGTCATGAATGCGATGAACTTAATTGAGGAGGCGTCTAAGAATAAAGGCGCAGTGACTGGGATCGCAACGGGATTTTTAGATTTAGATTACAAAACTGCTGGTATGCAGCCTTCTGATTTGATATTAATTGCAGCGCGTCCTTCAATGGGAAAAACTGCGTTTGTGTTGAACATCGCACAGCATGTCGCCTTTCATGATAAACAATCGGTCGTGATATTTTCATTGGAAATGTCAAAAGAACAATTGGTAAATCGCCTGTTATCTCTGGAATCTAAGGTAAATTCACAGGCTATCAGAACTGGAAATATGAAGGATGATGAGTGGGAGCGTTTGATTGAAAGTGCTGATGTGATAGGTAGATCAGGACTTTTGATTGATGATACTCCGGGTATCAGCATTGGTGAGCTACGTTCTAAATGTAGAAAATTTAAATTAGAATACGATCTGAAGATGATTATTATTGATTATTTGCAATTGATGACGGGTTCTGGGAAAATGGAATCAAGACAACAGGAAATTTCAGATATATCAAGGTCGCTCAAAGCGTTAGCAAGAGAACTTCATGTGCCGGTGGTAGCGCTTTCACAGTTATCGCGAGCAGTGGAGCAGAGACCAGACCATAGACCGATGCTTTCTGATTTAAGAGAATCCGGCGCGATTGAGCAGGATGCAGATGTTGTGATGTTTATCTATCGTGATGATTATTATAATAAGGATACAGAGCTTAAAAACGTGGCTGAGATTATTATTGCCAAGCAGAGAAATGGCGCAATTGGCACAATTAATCTTGCATGGCTGCCAGATTATACGCAGTTTGCAAATTTGGTCAGGTAACAGAACATATTATCGTGTAGGGAAGATTACTTACCCTATGCGTGCAACAGACACTTGTCAGTTTTAGTGGTATATTTTCTTTGAGTGTCAATGTGCATAAAATACGAAAGAGGACAGGGAAACCTGGTCCTCTTTTTACATATATTGTCGACACGAATGTATTATATGCGACAGGAAAGGAGTTTTCAACATGGTGAAAGAAAAGTATTTGATTAACGAAGCTGCAAAAGAAGTTCGTGTGGAAACACATGTTCTGAGATACTGGGAAGATGAATTGGAGCTCTCTATTGGAAGAAATGAGCAGGGACATAGAATATATACACAGGAAGATATTGACAGATTTATTGAAATTAAAAATCTGAAAGATCAGGGTTTACAGCTCAAGGCGGTGAAAATCATACTGAATCAGGTGCAGTCTGCACACGAAGGAGGGGAGGATATGCGAGCAGATAACCCATTTGCACAAAAGCAGTTGACAAAAATATCAAGATTAGGAGATGCAAAGATGATAGCATTAAAAAATTCAGATGATGCAAAATGGAATGAGCGATTTGGCAAAAAACATGAGTCCAGCGCAAATGAATCAAAAGGAGAGGAAAAGGAATCTGACGGAAACAATGTGGGCGGAATGAACAATATGATTGAGATTAAAGAGATGAAATCTCTTGATGAAGTGCCAAAAGATACAAATGATAATCAATTGCAAGAGGTGACAAAGGAACAGACAATGCGTTTACAGTATTTGTTCCAGAAACTAATTAAGGATGCAGTTGCTGCAAATAACGAGGAGATGGAGGAACACTTGGTAGAGCGCATTACACAGAATGTTAAGGGAGATTTGTGCAAAGAGCTTGATTATCAGTTTCGTTTGATGGAAGAACGCGAGGAAGAACGAATTAACAATAGACATGAGGTGGAGGATAAACGCAATGAAGATTACTATAAGCGGATTGATGAGTTGTTAAGACAGTATAGTGGTAAAAATGCAAAACAGAAAGAAAAGTATAAAGAGAAAAATAAAGAAAAGACAATTTTGTTTCCTAGTTCCAAGGACAAGCAGGTAAATAAAGGAGAACCGAAAGCAAAGAAAGAGTTTCATTTTTTCCGAAAAGCTGTGGAGGCAAAAATAGAATAACAAAACTTACATAGCAAAAGAGCTGTCCTAAAAGGCAGCTCTTTTGCTATAACCACGGACGCGGAAAGAAGCTATACAGCTAAGCTGCCCACGTTCGACGAGTGTGAGCAAGAGAAACTTCCGCTCTTTTAATTAATTTTAATTTTATGCCTGCTCAATTGAGCCTGTAGGGCATGCGCCTGCGCAAGAACCGCAATCAATGCATTTATCTGCATCAATCTCAAACTTGCCATCTCCCATACTGATAGCGCCAACAGGGCACTGTGATTCACAAGCGCCACAAGATACACATGCATCTGAAATCTGATATGCCATAGTACAATATCCTCCTTTTACTTATATCACTATTTTGTAACGCACCAGAGCAATGTATAGATTGGTATAATATAAGTTAAGTGTTAAAATTTGTGCTGGTTTGTTACGATTTACTGTCTTCTGACAAGTACTTGTCAACATTTTTATTGTAATATATATTGTTGTGAAATACAAGGTAAAATATATAAATTATTAGAAAGTATCTGAATAAATACAAACAGATATGTTTCCTTATTTGACTGGGAGTCCAGGTCGTTGACGGATACCATTCAGTATATGCTGTTTTAACGCTGGGATTTTACTCTTGTCCATCTCTGGAACATTCTCAAGGCGATATTTCATACCAAGCTCATCATATTTTTTCTTACCCATTGTATGATAAGGCAACACATCGAGCGCTTTAAGATTTTTCAGTCCTCCAATAAAGTATCCTAGTTTGTGAAGGTCTGCGGGATCGTCTGTAATACCAGGAACAACAACATGACGAATCCAAATTTCAACATTTTTACTGTCAAGGTATTCTGCAAATGCAAGAATGCCATCATTTGGCTGCATTACAAGCTCCTTATGTTTCTCGGGGTCAATATGCTTGATATCGAGCATTACAAGGTCTGTCACTTTGCAGAGCTTATCTAACTTCGCAAGCCAATCAGGATTTCCATCTGTTTTGTAGGCGATACCAGAAGTATCAAGACATGTGTGAATACCACGTGCGTGTGCCATTGTAAAGAGTTCCAGCAAAAAGTCAATTTGCATTAATGGTTCGCCACCAGTCACTGTAATGCCACCACCATTGTAAAAAGGTTTGTTGCGCTCATAATTTTCCAATATTTCGTCTGGTTCCATAAGAGTGCCTGCGTTCATTTCCCATGTGTCTGGATTGTGACAGTACGCACATCGCATAGGGCAACCTTGCACAAACACTACATAGCGCACGCCCGGGCCGTCAACGGTTCCAAATGATTCTAAAGAATGAATTCTTCCCTGCATAATAATCCTCCGCTCTAAAAATTGATATTATATTTATTATACCTTATTTTTGAAAAAGGTGATATAAAATTTGGGACACTTTTTGAAAATTTTCTTTTAGTAGATAAGAGAGGATATAGATTGATGTGCCAGCGATTCTCAAATTGATAGTAGAAATAATGGAGGAGCTTATAGAGAAAGTATTATCTTGTAACAATAAAATTGATTCGTTGTTTTATTTGTATTGATTGTGCATAAAAAACCCCTGAGATTATAATAATCCCAGGGGTTTATACACATGTTTATGCAAAATTAGATTGCCTCATGGAATGTACGAGAGATAACATCTGCCTGCTGTTCTGGTGTTAACTTGATAAAGTTAACTGCATATCCAGATACACGGATTGTAAGCTGAGGATAATTCTCAGGATGCTTCTGTGCATCTAACAGAGTGTCTCTGTTCAGTACGTTAACATTGAGGTGATGGCCGCCCTTTGTAGCATAACCATCTAATAAAGATACTAAGTTATCAACCTGTGCTGCATTATCAACTGCCATAGTTATATACCTCCTAAAATAATTTACTCATTGTCCAATCCCTCATGAAGTGTAGGGACACTGCACGCCATGGGATTGTTGGAACAGTCTGTACATCCAAGTGTCTGGACTTCTTTTGTGGAAGTGTCCTCACTGACATCTACATTGAAATGTCCCACAGCCTTTGCGCCAGAGAATCCAGCATCAAGCTGAGATACGAGGTCGTCAATCATTGATTTCTCATCCATAAATACACCTATTCCATAATTGTTGTGTTAATTTGACACACAACAATTACCTTCCTGATATATCTGACAACTGCAAAGTGAATAAACACTTTACAGTTGTCATTTTGTTAATAGAAAACAGATTAATTATTTAAGTCAAGTTCAATATCTCCAGAGAATACTTTTGCTTCTTTTCCGAGAGCGTTTGGAATAATTGTAAAGGTATTAGAGATACCATCTTGTGCATCCTTGAATGGAAGTTTTGATACAGAAGACAAAGAAGCAACTGCACCATGAGTATCACGTCCATGCATTGGGTTTGCACCAGGAGCAAATGGCTGTCCTTTCTTACGTCCGTCAGGTGTGTTACCTGTAGCCTTACCATAAGTTACGTTTGAAGTAATTGTAAGGATAGAAGTTGTAGGAACACCATCTCTATAAGTATGATGTCTTCTGATTGCTGTCATGAACTTATGAACAACATCCTGTGCAATCAGGTCAACGCGGTCATCATCATTACCATATTTAGGGAACTCACCTGTTGTCTCAAAGTCAACAATAATACCATCTTCATCACGGATTGCTTTAACCTGAGCATACTTAATTGCTGATAAAGAGTCAGCAACAATAGAAAGTCCAGCAACACCTGTCGCGAAATATCTCTTGACATCTCTGTCATGCAGAGCCATCTCTGCTCTCTCATAGCAGTATTTGTCATGCATATAATGGATAATATTCAATGTGTTTACATACACATCTGCCTGCCACTCAAGCATATCCATAAATTTGCTATATACATCATCATAATTGAGGATATCACCCTCAACAGGACGATACTTTGGACCAACCTGTTTCTTAGTAACTTCATCTACACCACCATTTAAAGCATAGAGTAAGCACTTTGCAACGTTTGCACGAGCACCGAAGAACTGCATTTCTTTACCGATAACCATAGAAGATACACAGCATGCAATACCATAATCATCACCGTGTGTCACTCTCATCAGGTCGTCGTTCTCATACTGAATAGAAGAAGTCTGGATAGACATCTTAGCGCAGTATCTTTTCCAATTCTCAGGAAGTCTTGTAGACCAAAGAACTGTCAAGTTTGGTTCTGGGCTAGGTCCAAGGTTTGTCAATGTGTTCAGATAACGGAAAGACATCTTTGTTACAAGAGGACGTCCGTCTACACCAACACCGCCAAGAGACTCAGTTACCCATACTGGGTCGCCAGCAAAGATCTGGTTGTACTCTGGTGTACGTGCGAATTTAATTAGACGAAGCTTCATAATAAAGTGGTCAACAAACTCCTGAATCTGCTCCTCTGTAAAGGTTCCGTTCTTTAAGTCTCTCTGTGCATAGCAGTCAAGGAAGGTAGAAGTACGACCAAGTGACATAGCAGCACCATTCTGCTCCTTAACAGCGCATAAGTATCCAAAATAAGTAGCTTGGATTGCTTCCTGTACATTTGTAGCTGGTTTAGAAATGTCACAGCCATAAGAAGCCGCCATTTCCTTCATCATCTTAAGCGCTACCATCTGCTCTGAAAGCTCTTCGCGAAGGCGAATTACATCATCTGTCATCACGCGGCCTGTAGAATCCTTCTGTGCCATCTTATCTTCAATCAGTCTGTCAATACCATAGAGTGCAACTCTTCTATAGTCGCCAATGATACGGCCGCGGCCATATGCATCAGGAAGACCTGTGATAATATGTGAGGAACGACATGCTCTCATTTCCTGATTGTATGCGTCAAAGCATCCTGCGTTGTGAGTCTTTCTGTGTGTAGAGAAGAATTCACTAACTTCAGGATCAACTTCATAGCCATTGTCTGAACATGCTTTCTCTGCCATTCTAATACCACCATATGGCTGTAGGGAACGCTTGAAAGGCTTATCAGTCTGGAAACCAACGATTGTCTCCTTGCTCTTATCAAGGTATCCTGGACCATGAGAAGTGATGGTAGAGATAACTTTTGTGTCCATATCAAGAACACCACCGGCTTCTCTCTCCTTCTTCTGAAGGTCAAGAACCATGTCCCATAAATCTTTTGTGTTCTGTGTAGGTCCTGCTAAGAAAG
>ERZ779637.688-NODE-688-length-19704-cov-5.201130_pt1 | contig 19704 bp, 24 predicted proteins | sample MGYA00514196_ERZ779637 | MGnify/ENA primary metagenome ERZ779637 (study PRJEB29562, sample SAMEA4376700) | mouse gut metagenome | isolation source: Cecum | study: EMG produced TPA metagenomics assembly of the A DSS colitis mouse model was used to assess the...
TGAAAGACACATTATGAGAAATCAGCTGATACGAATTCAAGGTCTGAAAAAGACTAAGGTATTGGTTATATTCATGCATCGCCCTTTAAATTAAGAATAAAGCGTTTAGGGGGAAATTTCAGGCATGAACAAGTTATGTAAGTTAGTTACTTTTTTAATCATCGGGGCACTTGTAATGGGTGTTCCGATGAGTTCTTTTGCAAAGACTATTGGTAATTCGGATTTAGTCTATTCTGAGGCAAAGAAGTCAAATTCATCATCAAGGAAGAAGCGTGTATACGTTGTTTCACATGATGGAAAGGGTGATTTTAAATCAATACAGGAAGGGGTAGATAAAGTTCCAGATGGTTCAACATTAAATATTAAGGCAGGAATTTATGAGGAGAATGTACGTATTCATGATAAAACGGTAAATCTCATAGGTGAAAATAGGGAAAAATGTATTTTAAGGGCAAATAGTGACAGGTACTTTGAAGTTCCTCTTGAGATAGCAGGAGGGGTAGTCGAGAATCTCACAATATATGGTTATACAGAGCGTACAGATGACTGGGTTGGGGTACGCAAGACTATAAGTCAGGATTATATTAATAGTTTTGACAATGATAATGACCGTCGTGCAGCAGGCTACAATGGTTATGTGGTACATATAGAGCAGAATTATTTACAGAATCGCAGTCTTATATTCAGAAATTGTGAATTTTTGTCTGATAATTCGCATTGTGTGGGTTGTGGATTGAGGAAAGGTTGTAATCTTGTTTTTGACAACTGTATTTTCAGGTCATTTGTGACAGGAAGTGGAAGTATGTTTCTGCACGATACACCAATAGACGGAGATTACGGCTCATGTGATGTAAGTATAAAAGATTGTCAGTTTTATACGCATAATAGTTTGTGGTTTATGTATCTTGAAGCTATAGCCAAGGAGGATACTGTGAGAATGCATATGCAGAATAACAAGTTTTATGTAACATGTTACAGTGACCCATCATCTTATAGCTCAGATTACAGGGGTACTACAGTTTCACAGATGAATGAAATGGACGTGAATGATACACTTATTGAGAATGGTTTTTTAAGTAATGACTTGGTATTTTGTTTTGATAGTTCAATGACAGAGGATTACAAGTCAAGATTAAGGAGTATTGAAAATCCTATTGAATCATGGGTAGATATTCCAGAGGGTATTACAGTTTTATGGAATTCGAGATGTATGAATGATAGTAGTGCATATTTTCCAATCAGTATCATGAATAATGGTTTTGAAGGCGGAGGATGGTTAAATTCAGCGGTATTTGAGCTTGCAGATGATAGTCATGGCAATACGTTCAGCCAGTTTAATTATTAGGAGTGGTGTTTTTATGAAAATTTTGGTTCTTATTATTGGTATAGTTGTTTTATATATAAGCTGTCTGTTTAGTAACAAGAATGATGATTGCTGATATTAAAAGAATTTTAAGGAGGAGAAAAAGTTATGAAGTTCAAGAAGTTTTTGGCAGCCTTGGGGGTAGTTATTCCTATGACGGGTTGTTCAGGTGACACGTCATCTAACGTGATAAGTGAAACGGTCGCTTCACCAGAGATTATATCAGAGTCACAAGTAATGTCTGAATCAGAGATGATTGGTGCTGGTGCAGGAGCAATTCTTTTTGAAACAGATGAGGAAGAAGTATCAAGTGTAGTTAAGGAGGAAGAACCAGTGATAGTAACGGAAAAAAGACTGAAACACGATATACAGAAGTCGGCAGCATTGATTGATGCACAAGAAAACAAGTGTGAGAATGTAATGGTAAGTTCATTATCACTTGATATGGCTCTTGCTCTTGCAACAAACGGTGCAGATGGTGAAACATTAAGTGAGCTTGAGGGGTACTTGGAACTTCCAGTGAAGGCATACAATGAATACGCCAAAGATTTAATTTCAGATTTACCAGACGAAATGCATATAGCCAATTCTGTGTGGGTAAATGATGAATGTACAATCAAAGATGGTTATGTTTCTTTTTTAAAGGATAGTTATAATGTACAGGCAGAAACAATAAACGCCAAAGATGGTGTTGGTTCTGCTGATAGAATAAATACATGGGTTAAGGAGAATACAAAAGAGATGATTGACCAGCTTGTGACTCCAGATAATATAACACCTGATTTGTTTGCTGTACTTGTAAATGCAATTTGTTTTGAAGATGAGTGGCAGACTCCGTTTCAAGATGATGATATTATTGAGAAACATCAGTTTTCCAATATAGATGATTCTGTTTCATATGTGACAATGCTAAGTGAATCAGGAAGTGGAAGATATTTTGAGAATGATACCATGAAGGCATTTATCAAACCATATAAGAATGATAGATATCAGTTTATAGGTATTCTTCCAAATTCAGAGGGTGATATTATTAACAAATCATTGGCTGAATTAGGGGTAGAGGAACTTTTAAGTACTGATATAAAGTATAGTGATGATTTAAACATTATGTTCCCAGAGTTTGAATTTGATTATAATGTACAGGGCATTATACAAACTATGAAGGAGCAGGGAGTGCAGACACCATTTACCATGAATGCTGATTTTTCTCTTATGTCAGATGCAAATTTGAATATTAGTTCAATAGTGCAGAAAACCAAGGTAAAAGTCGACAGAAAGGGTACAAAGGCGGCAGCAGCTACTGGTACTGTGATGTTAATGAATGAAATGGAATTTGAGCCACCAGTGTATATTATTTGTGACAGACCATTTGTATTTGTGATATATGATACAAAGATGGATACAGTTGTATTTATGGGAAAGGTGGTTAAATTGTAATGTATCCGCGTTTGTTAAAGATGCTGTCAGCAATGATAGCTGTAATGTGTACAACACATGCAGACCCAGACACATTTAATACATCTTCAATACATACTGTAAATGGAGAGGATAAGTCTTACATTTATATCCAGTCAGTCATAGATGATGGTGAGGTTCAGGCAGAGGTTGAAAGTCATGAAATTTTGATAGATGCATCAAATGGGGTAGCATACACCGAGGTCTTGACATTGGATAATGATATTTGGTTTTCAGGTGAAAATACATATGCATCAGTTAGGGTATTTCAGGACGGAAATCAGGGGTACTTATATCAGAGTGACAATAATGGTGAATGGAGGCGTTTTGATTGCGAGCCATTTAGTGTTGTTTCATCAGTTTATGACTTTAGTTTTGGTTCAATGTGCGGTTCGGGATGGTCTGTAGATCATGAGACGCAGGATGAAATATATCTTACGAGGAGCCTTGGAAGTATAGTTGGTTCGGGGTATTTTTCAGATAATTACGTATCAATGTTTGGAATGTTTGGAGATACAAGATTTACAGATTCAGTTTCAACCGCAGTGCTTGATAAGGCAACAAAAAGATTAAAGTCATATGATGAGGTTGTAAAGTTTTATGCTGATGAATTAAATGGAGTTCCAGAGTATACAGCCGATGATGGAAAAACGGAAATAGGGGTACGTGAATATTGTTGTTCAGTTCATATAGAAATAAGTGATATATGTGGCATAAGGATTCCAGAGGAACTTGAAAATGGTTTTGATTCTGAGAATGGTTCAGAGAGTATAAAAGTTCTTGGTTTTACTCTTGATGATTTTATTATAAATGAACAGGAGTTAAATAGTTTTGAGGATTTTGGAATTTCTAGTTTAGATTCTAGTTTGGAAGGTGAGTGATTATTCTTGAAGCGTATTGTTGCATTGTTATTGTTGGTGATTATTTTTACTGGGAATGTATGTAGTGCAGAAGAGATTAGTGATACAGGTACTGGAGCACCAGTCTTGGGGTACGAAGGTGATACTGAATCGGTATGGACTGATGGAGTAATGGGGTATGGTGCTGGAAATGCTGAGAATAGGGCGGCAGAATGGGGTACTATAGATGGTGGGTATGAGGAGCTTACTGATAAGCTTGAAAAGACCGAGCAAGGTATTATACAGCATATGGTGATCATGAGTCTTGAGGGTATGAACAAAGCCATAGCGGAGGGTTCTCTGAATGTGTACAATAAATCTTCAGCATTTATAGACAAGGTTCTTGTTTCGCTGGGAAATATATCTGGGAGGTGTATTGAATCGGCATCAAGGCTTGCAGAGCTTACACCGCCAATAGCGGAGAATACAGGTGCTAATCCAGAGGAGGGTTCAGATGAGAATCAGCAAGTTGAAATACAGCCAGAAGAGAGCCAGCCAATGCAGCCAGCGGATGTTCAGCCAGTAGTTCCCATTTCAAGTTCAAATAAAGTCATTATAGATACGGATTATGCATCAGATGTAGATGATGTGGTTGCACTTGAGCTTGCAATGGTATATGATAATCATGCAGTTATAGATTTGATAGGGGTAGCGTTATCCACGACCTACAGTCGCAGTCCTATGGCTTTAAGTCATCAGTTAGCAAGCGGAGGTCATGGAGATGTGCCAGTTGCGATGGATACATCGGGGAATGGTTGTCAGGTGGCAACTCAGTATATAGATGTGATGTATCAGGGCGGTTCTGATAAGTATGAACAGCCAGTGCAGATGTATAGACGGCTTCTTGCATCTTCCGAGGTTAAAGTAAATATTATTACGCTTGGGTTTTTGCAGAACATAGAGGATTTGTTAAATAGTCAGCCAGATAGCTATAGTTCTTTAAATGGGGTAGACTTAATACGTGAGAAGGTAAATACAGTTTATGTAGTGGGTGGAAACGCCACAGGCAGACCAAGTTTTAACTTCTATTGGGGTAATAATCGTGATACAACCAAGGCGGCTAAATTTGTAAATGCAAATCTTCCATGTAGACTGGTTTATATTCCAGAGGAGATGGGAAATGATGTGTTTATTGGTGGTTTTTACAATCATATGGATAAGAAGCAGACAAACATAGTTACAAGGGCATTGAAAGCTAATAATCAGGAGTATGGGGTAGTAGGCTGGGACCCGTTTGGAGTTTATTGTATGGTAGCAGATATGCAGGGAACACTTGTAGAGAATGATTTTATACTTCATAATGGAACGCCTTATATAAGTGATACAGGAGCATTTCAGTGGACAGACTCAGGTGAAACAGTTACAGGCAGATATTTATTTGAGAAGACAAGATATGGTGGTGAATACAATCAGCCAATCGATTTGTTGCTGAATGAGAAATTTAATTATTAAGTCAGTTTGTATTGACATTTTATGAATTTTGTGTTAAAATAAAATTAAAGAATTTGGTGATAGTTGGATATTTTCTGTGTATCGTGTTAAAATACGATTTTATGAAGGAGTGTTAAAATGGATATTTTAATGTATGAGAAGTGTATTGAAAAAATGGAAGAAGCAGGGATTGATGTGAAAGAGTACAATAATTACATAATCAATCAGACTGTAAATGCAATATGATCTAATATAGGTGATAATGTAAAGGCATATATAGATGAGGTTGATACGGTTGTTACGATGAAGTGCATGCTGTGTGATGAGTTGCGTGGGCTTGACTGCTCATCAAGGGATTTCGATGCGCTCAGTGATGCAAGTTTGTTTGTAATGATGCGGAGCCTATATTTTACGCTTGAGGAGATATGTGAGTTGTTTCACACGTCATCCCTAGTGGTAAGCAGCAGGGTAAGTTCTCTTAACAAAGACCTGTCAGGGATAGATGATGCTTTTATTGCCGCTATAACGAGCAGGGTGGTAGGTCAGATTCTTGAGGGCAGGGGTAGACAGGAAACCGAGACAGGTATTGCCCAGTAATCTGCATTTCCGAGTAATATTTCATAAAGAGTAGAAAGGAGTTTTACATATTATGGCTACTTTAGATGAGATATTTTATAAAGAATTTGAGAATATGATGAAGGTTCGTAAGGGTGCTACTGGTGCAATTGAATTGTCAGCAGTCCCACTTCCACCAGAGGCAGCTGGTAGGTTTTTTATTGAGAAGCGTGATAAGGTATTTTTAACCAATATAGACGATGAATATTATGGAAAGCTCAATAACACGGAGTGCTTATTATGGGGTAGAAGTGCACTTCAAAGACGTAAATTTGATTATAAGGGCGAGTATATGATGAAAGACGGTAGATACATATATCAGGATGTGACTTGTCCTACAGAATGTACTGCAATTATTTCAGATTTGGCTATAGGTGTACCTTTAAAATACAAGCCATCTGATAAATTCGAATATGTTGATATGGTTGTTAAGAAAGATGCTGAAGGAAATGAAATGCGTAAATTTGTATATATAATTCCTAAGAAATATTGTTTCAGGCTGAATCAGACTGCGTTGGTATTATCGTGGAACAGGTTAAGGGTATTTTATTCAGGGGTAGCTCTCGCATTGCAGAATGGGCATATACTCCATATGTATGTTATTCCGTATAAGCCGAGTGACCAGTTCAAGAATTACAGAATATTGCATTGTAAGACTACAGATGATTATTCAGAAGAGATTAAAATGCTTAGGGATTTTTGGGTTAAGAATAGGATTATATTTAATCCAGATATGTGTGGTCTTATGGATTTTGTCAGGGGTAGAGAGAATATGGCTTACCTGCGGTATGATGGGGTACTTGACGTATATGAGCGTTATAATTTGGATAGACCTATGGGTGATGATGACAGTGCAGAAGATTTATTGGGAGATATGTTAGATGGAACGAAAGTGTGATTTTCTTGTAATGAGCCAGAGGTTCTTTTATGATAATTTGAATAAGTGTCTTGTGACAGTTAAAAAGTTAAAAGCTGGGGCATCAGTTGGTGTTCCAGCTTTTGCTGGTTGTGGCTTAGATATTTTGGATATGAATAATGTTTTTTATGACGGTGAGTTTGTGATGTATTTTCGGAATGGTCTTGTCATGCTTTGTGATGGTTCTTATGAAATCAAGGTGTTTAATATACATAGTAGAAGTATTGATTGGCATACAGTAACTGGCATTCATGTAGGGGATTTTTCTAATTATGCTTGGGTTCATTGTGATGGTATAGGGTATAAGATACAGATTTATTATATGTTTTCAAAAATTTTTGGAAATGTAAAGACGCAGACAATAAATGATTTGTTTATGTATAAGGGGAAGGATTTCTTATCAGTTGGTCTTACGAATAGAAGATATAAGTTTGTATATGATAACAGGATTGTATATGAGGGGTACTTTCTGATGATGGAGTTCTGGGGTATTGTACTTGATTTGAATTTTAATATCGCATTTATATGTATTTGGTCTATGTGTTTAAAGCATAATAGGGAAACTTTTATTATAGTACAGAATATTATAGCCAATTATGCTTCTTGTGTAAATAAGAATAGGTTATTGGGAGAGTTAATATTATGACGAGATATGTACGTATTGGTGGAGATGCATGTTGGGATAATGAGAACTTTGAAATAGTTAGAGATGTTAATACAAAACAGTGTAGTTTCTTTCATTCTGGTATTAGATTTGTAAATGGTGATATAACACAAATAAAGAAGGGGTATTTGTTTTGTGTTTCTTTGAAGAGTGTTTGTTTACGTATCAGTAATCCAGAGTATATTGGGTGTGATAAGTTTAAAGTATGTGTAAATAATGAATATTTTATAATAGTTAGCCCCTTTTGTGGTCATATTAACGGTCTGTATAGGATTTTATCAGGTAGTGGTATGCCTTGTATGTTTTATCATGGAATGCCATTGCATTCGATGGCAGTTAGGTTAGGGGTAGATAAGGAGCCAGTTTTTATGGCAAATGTGTGTTTATATAGTTTATGGGCTTTGTTATTGGATGACTATTATAGGATAAAGGCAATTGTATTATATAGTGAAGTAAGTGAAGATTGTATTATAGTTTTTAAATTGTTGTGGAGTTATGATAGTCAGATTTATAAGAAGATAATGTTTGGTACTGGAGGTTATATCTAAATGGAAAGATAAACTGTTTTTGCATTGAGTAGGTTAAATCCAAAGAAATATCTTTGTATAAATAAGCTTTTTTCATTGTATTTACAAGATATTTTAAAGCAGGCAGAGTCATATCGTAAAGAAATTTGACTTTTTATGTTAGACATACTTGACTTTTATTGTAGATGGAGTTAAACTAGATATAATAAAGGAGGAAGTCATAATGTTTGCGGTGTGTTTAAAAATAGGTATGAGTTACAGTGTATATACGACTATAGACCTTTGTATGAGAAGCTATAAATTTGGGCTGTTTAATAAAGAAGGTTTGTATGATGTTAAGATTGATGAAGGCGGTATTATTGTCAGTGCTACTCCAGTAAGAACAAGGTCAGTTACATGGAGAGATTTGAAGTGGGTATATTCACAGCAGTTTAATGTGCAGGAGGTTCTGTGTATTGGTGATAATGAACTGATATGTGGAATTGATTGTGAGTGTCTGTTTGCTTTTGGTGATGGTGAAGAAGGTATTTGTCTGCCAGTTCCGTTAAGGATTCGTAATAGTCTAGTGCGATATGCTTCAAGAAAGAGGTTGTGTGTTACGCCAGAGGATATAGGGGTAGCTATAAAGGTTGTTAGAGATGATATGGAGCTTTGTGTTAATATGACTTCAAGGATAGATTGTTGTTTTAGTCTGCCAGATGATACTGTTTTTAAGGTATACGGTAATTCTGTTGTGTATGTAGACTCGTATTTCTACTGTACAAAGTTTTTAAATGGCAAGCTTTATAGGTGTGATGGTGTTAATGGTCTTGAGCAGACTGCATCATATACATTAAAGGAAATTAAGGATTATATGATGGAGCATAAGATAACGGTTAGAAGTGTAAGTAATTCATTGTTTGTTAAATTCTATGCAAGTTCGGAGGAGTATAATGTTTCAATGAGTGCTATATTTTGGTCAGCTGCAGATTTTAGTGTGGAGCATATGGAGAATCCTGTATTTTCTGATATTATATCTTCAAGTCATGTTACATATGATAAAAGTTTAAGAACTTTTGTAAAGTTCTTGAGTAGAAAAAATATACAGAAGGTTAGTGTGTTTTCATATAGGGATTGGTTATTTAGACTGGATAAAAGGAGTTTGTTATATGACTAAATTTAATGAGTATGTTTCAGTAAAGGCAGTAAAGACTGCTGGTGTAATTTTAGGGGATATAATTAAGGATAATCCTGCAATAACATTTTCTCAGGTCGAAATGGAGTATGGCGGTTTGATTGCTCCACCACTTGAGCTTGCTATAGCATGGAATAATATCGTTGATATATCAAGACAGGTAGATGTTGATAGTCTTTATTCGGTACGGGTAAAGGCAGTAGAGAATCTCAATAAACTTGCAAAGCAGTATAGGAGTGAGAAACCCATACGGGGTAGAGGTTTATCCAGAATTACTAGATTTTTTATGAGTTTTGGAGTGATGCTTGGTGCGTTTGTTTTAAATGGTATAACATGGCGTGGATTTTTTGTAGGCTGTGCTGTGCTTGTTGTGTATCCATTTTTGTATGCCACTATAATGGTATTGATTGCGATATTAAAGAAGTAATTTAAAAATTTTACATAAGTTTTTGTTTAATTCAAATAAAGGAAATGTATTTAAAGGCTTTGTTTATCGTGTGTCTTATGTGTGATGTTTTACATATGGGTGATATTTGTTGGTGGAATATTGGCTTTTTATGGACAGTTTTGTATATTTTTAATATAAGTCATGGTTATATAGATGTAAGGGGGTATTAAACTCAGATATTATTTTAGTTATATTGGTAGATTGTGTTTTGTGTTATTCTTATTATGGTTTAATTTATGAAGTAGTTGATGTATTTTGGTCAGTTTTGTTTTTTCTGTCGTATTTTTATAGTTTTATACATTATATGAAAGACAGAAGTTAATTTTTGTTTGACTTTTAATGTAGTTTGTGTTATAATATGTTTAACGATTGGAGGATTTTATTATGTTTGTTTTATTCACTTTAAAAACAATTTATCCGCAGCAGACAGCTTATGAAGTATATGAGTTTAATGACAATGATATTACAGATGATTATCTTTTTGAGTATGGAATGGAGCTGGCAATGCAGCATGCTGAGATGTATGGGTTACTTGATGCAGTTGACGAAGATTCAGGTTGTGAACCAGAGGAGCCTTACTCGATGACGTATGAGGTTATTGATGATACACGTGAGGAGATTATTGAGTCTTACGGAAGTATCATAAAAGCATAACTTTAAGTTTTTATTATAAAAACCATGATTTTAATGAACTATATTAGTTGTTGATTCTACAGAGTGATATAGAAGTGTGAATAGAGGCTGATTTTTAGCATTCATTTGGTAGTATTCTATATGATATGTCTATGACTTTAGCTTTATATTTTAAATTTGATTATAAGACTATGACGAAAAATTTATGTTTAATTTTGTTTTGGTGAGCGGTGTTTGAAATCGGAAGTAAAAACGTAAAAAATTATATCGAGGTGTGAGGTATGGGAAGCACAAAGATAAGGCGATTTTTGAAGAATGATAGTAAGTGGACAGACAAGGAGGCTGTACGACATGAGCATGATTTCTGTGAGGAAGGGGTAGCTTATATTCATGTAGCAGGAGCAGGGTTACGACAGTTTCATATTATGAAGTGCAAGTTTTGTAATTCATTCCGTACAATTCCTGTAGGTGGTAACACAAAAGGGGTAGTTCCAAGTTCGGATAATCTTGTGAAGTTATATTTTATATCTCGAAGCAAGTTAATGAATATTGACAAGAATATGAAGTGTGTGGACTGGCAGACATTCCAGAAGGAAGGATTGGTGAAATAGATGCAGGTTATGTTTTTATTGCAGGATTGTGTTTCTACAAGTCTTGTAACAAAGGATTATTTAATTAGTAATGCAGCAGGGGTAGCAGACTTTCTTAAAAGAGGTTTTATGTCCTATGCTGAGGTTAATGGTCGTGTTAGGTCATCAAAAGTGATGTCACCAGAAATTTTTAAGGATGCATTTAACATTGATGATTTGCCAAAGTTGCAATATTTGTTCAGATATGATATTTTTAGTGATGAGATTTTCAACCTGAATAAAGAGTTGTTATCTGATAGAATTGTAGACCTTAAAGAGGGTGGGATTTATCTTGATACTGATGGTGAGACGAAGTGGGTATATCTCGGGCATACAGGTCTGTATTACGGGGTAGACACGGAGTTTGTATTGACAAATGGTGACATGTTTATAAAGTATCATGAGTTGAATAACTTAAGGTCTAAATTGGTTAATGCATTAAATAGTCCCGATAGAAAGATATTAGTACAGGATTTGTTCTGCTATACGGACATTCCATATCTTGTAAGGGAAATTGGGGTGATTCATGTTGATAATTTGGATTTATTTGAGTCGTTTGATCACTTTACATCAGATGATGGTAAGCTTATACAGTTCAGATTACTAAGGGCAAAGGAGAATTGATATGAAGGAGATATATTTGCTATTGGCATATAAGACGTCAAGAGGCAGTTCTGGTTCAGGAGGGCAGTTATTTCCTAAGTCAGTTTTGTTTGATAGGAGATACATAAAAGACTTAACGGCATATGGAAATACACTCAAGTTTGCGGAGTTAGGTGGATACTTTGACCTGATGAAGACCATGACGGTTGAACAGTTTGAGCAGTATTTCACACCGCAGGAAATAGTTGCTTTGAAACCGTTGCTTGATTATGATTCAGCGGAAGGCTTCAGTAAGACCATGTTTAGGCAGGAAATACATATGAAACATGGGGTAGATGCTTCTGCTGAGAATGCAAAGAAGCATGTAGGCAAGTCTGGATTTAGGGCTGGTGGAATTTATCTTGATAAGGATAATAAGACGCAGTGGCTGTACATGGGAAATGTAAGATTTACATATCAGTTTAATGATAAACAGGTTGAGTATGCTGGAAATATGTTTGTGAATTGGTCTAGGTTTTCGGACAGGCTTGCACATGGCTGGGTTAAGGATATGTCGCAGTTTATTGCGGACATAATCCGTGTTTCGGAGCCAGAGAAGGTATTCAGAACCATGTTTCTAAAGGGTTACAAGAAGGTTATTTGTGAGGTAGATTACGTAGGTGATGAACTTGATTTTATGCTGAACAGGCAGATTGACTTTGTAAGTCCACCGAACATGATTTATTCTTACGAGAGAAGGGGTTCTTATATAATAAATACATAAAGGGGTAGTTGAGTTATGCTTTTAATGGTTAAGGTTATGGCAAATGGTGATATGTGCATGATTGATAATGGGCATACACGAATTTATGATAAGACTGGCATTCTTAAGAATGAGGACGCTGGTCTTATACCTCAGTATACAACTGGTGCGTTGGACATGCCTGTTGTGAGTGTATTATCATCAAGTGATGGGGTAGAAGTTGCCCTTTTTAATTATGGTTGTGATATGCGTAGGTTTACAACGGAGTTGGATTCGATGTCCTGTGTAATGAAGTTGCAGATGCTACGTAAGTATATAAGAATGCTGAAAAATTCAGGAGAGGAGGGTAGAGTAAAATTTAATCAGATGATTTTTGTATATCCAGATGATATGGATATAGGTTTTGTAATTAATGAATTGAGTTTAGAGGAGATTGTTTAATGCGTGAAAGTTGTTTTGAGGTAAATAAGACAGGCATTGTATTGGACAAGCTCAAAATGGAGGAGGCTACACGTGAGTATGCTAAACAGTATTCGAGGGGTTGTTATCTCCTCTGGAGTTTGGGGTACTCATCGAGTTCTTCCTATTTTGACGTGTCTGATTTTCTTGCCACAATACCATTGGAATATTTGAATATGATGAAGAATAAGACTACTGGTGAGTTGGTTTTAACTTATGAGATGATTGATTTTATTCTGTGCAGAAGTATGCATTCTGAAGTATATAATATACCAGATGAGTATGCATCAGTATTAAGAATTGTAAGGGATATTTTTGAGGCAGAAAGAGCTTTGACTGACTTTGCGAATTTGTCAAAGACAGTCAGAATTCCAAAGCGTACAAATGATATACCAGTAAAGACTTATTTGACGGTTTCGTCTAGTGTGTTAAATTCGGGTAAGGCTCCAACAGATAGTCCTTTTATATGGAGGTTAATAAAAATTAATCATGATGAGGAATTTTATGAGCTGAGTTTTATATTACCAGTGATTGAGAATGTATGTAAGAAGATAGATTATCCGATGGACAAGCTTAAAGCACATAGGGATAATAATGAGTCTGTTTTTCTTGGTCGTGGTTTTACATTTGATGATGATATAAGGTTTTTTAAACTTATTCATTCAGGTGCAATTGAGGGAGAGAGTAGGGCTGGAAAGAGATTATTCAGGTACATATCGGACTATTATGAAAAATTTTATAATGAGAACACAACATGTGCTGTATGTATAAGATTTGAGCATCAGAATTTTATGGATTCGATAGATGATTGTATCGAGTATGTCAGAAATAAAAAGGAAATATGTAGGCTCAAAGGGTATACAATTAAGTATGTAAATACATTTAATATAGTGTATGTGCGAAAGAAAGAAGGGGTAGAATCTGTTGTTCCGATTGAATCGATGTTCGTAGGTTCATTTTGTTTTGATAATTCAAGTGGTGAAAGGCTTGCAGTAGAGAATCAATTAATGGGTATGTCTGGGGAGTATGTATCTAAGTATTCAGTTAAACATAAGGAATATGAGGCTCTTGGTCTTAGTGTGGACATGTTTAATGAGTATGGTTATATGGATTCGTATTATCCAATTGTATGTACAAATAAATTTAGCAAAGAAGGGGTAGTACCATTGTATGCAAAGCATAAGAAACCTAAGTTCAGGAATATTATTGATGAGTGCAGACGTCTTGAGGTTGATAATGTAGGAGATATATCCAAGGAAATTGCAAATTCTGTTACACTTGAGTATAATGGAAGGAGTCTTGGAATGCTTGTAGGTTTGTTGGTACAGGCTCTTATATGCGTGGAGTGTGATTACATACAGGATGGGCATATTTCTGCGACACAGGTATTATTAGATGCAGATTATTCGTGGCTTGACGGCGAAGGCTGGGGTATTGTTATTCGTAAAAGTGCCAACTTGTTTCGTTGTTTAGGTTTTGTAGATGATGCAGTTTCTGCATAATATGAGCGTAACCTTTGCAGATGATTTTTAAAGGAGAAAAATATCGTGGTTACAAATAATTTAGGATATAATTTTGAGTGCAGGCTTGACTGCAATAAGAAGGTTGGATTTATACAGAGTTTTAAGGTTTCTATTGCAAAGGGTGTACAAGCCTCGTATATTTCATGTGCTGTTGATGCATATGGAAGGATTGTAATGCCAGCTTATAATAGTCGCAGTCTTGGTTTTCGACCGTTAAGTGAAATATGTGATACAGAGGAGGCTTTGCATAAGTATATCAGAAGTAATAAGTCTGCTTTTGGTCTGCTCGGCAGTTTTTCAATGATTGCAGATGTTACTTTGAGGTTTGATTTATCCAGTGGTGAATTGCTTGATGACTCTTTGATAAGTTTCTATGTACCTAAGACTGTTGTTGATAGTATGCAGGGTTTTAAAGAAGGTGTTCCAGTCCTTATTTGCGAGAGGGTGACAAGCAGTGGTGGTCTTAATACAATAAAGATTACAAAGACCACATATGATGCATATATATCGGCTTTTAAGTCGTGTGTAACATTACAAAATACTTCAAGCCGTGAGGATTTCATTGCTAGTATTTTGAAAAGGTGATTTCTATGGTAGATAAAGAAAAGTTACCATATCAGTTGCAGGATTATGATGAATGTCAGCTAGAAGGGGTAGATACTGTCAGAAAGAAGTTACTTGATTCTCCTATAGGTTGTATAGTTGCTGATGCTGGTGGTAGTGTAAAACGTCTTGGTGAGATATTTGATTTTGTGGTGAAGCCTGACGGTGTACTGGGAGATGTACTACCATCAGGTGCATCTTTTGAGACTATATTCAAGGATTCAAATACAAGGGGTTTACTTAGGAATCTTGCTGGTGAGATGTTTGATGATGTTGATATGAGTGCTTATTATGCACCACATATTCCACTTGCTGTATTGTCAGATTCAGTTTCTGTGCAGTCCGAAGGTGATAAACTTAGGTTTAATCCAAACGGTGTTGTAACGGTTGCCGAATTTTTGGATTTTGTAAATGCTGTCAGATATGGGAGTGGTTGTGCTGGTAGGGGTGTTAAATCACCAGATGGTCTGCTTAATGGTTCTGAGTTTTTCAGTGCTGGTTATAATGCATGTATAAATGGGGTAGGAAGTCCTTTTTATGGTCTTTATTCATTCAGTGGTTTGTTTGAGTCGATAACACGTATTGAAGCGGCTTATATTCTTGTGGTATGCAGGTGTATTTTTGGGAGTGTATGTGGCAGTACGTTTGATATTGGTTTAAGCTTTAATTGGGAATGTCCGAATGATGTGTTGCAGGGGTATTCTGATGGTTTTTTTTACAAGGTTTCATGCAGTCATTATAAGGCAGATGAAAGTGCTATTGTAAGTGTTGATATTAAGGATTATATTGGCAGTGATTCATTTTTTGATTTTATGAAAAAGGTACGTACTGGTTTTAAGCCAATTCCAATACCCATGTTTATGAGTCTTGTTGAGTTGGATATTAATGAAGTAATTTATACTTCATTTGACGATAGTTGTTTAAATCCCCTTGATGAATTAACAAGGGGTGAAATGTGTTATATGTTGTCTGGTATTGCGAAGTTTGTGAAATGAGGTGTTAAGAAATGACATTTATGGAGGGAGTAGTTCATTATGGGGACAAGGTTAGTAAGGCACGTAGTTTTGTAAATGATAATAGAATTGAAACTTGTATGAAGAAAATGGGAGTTTCAAAAGATGAGTTGAAGTATTTGATAGATATAAATGATAGTAAGTTATCAGTTTTGTCGTTTGCAATTGCAAGATTTATAATGCCAGGTAGAGTTTCATGTTCTTCATATGCAGCTGTTGTATCAAGATTAATGGATTATGCAGGGGTAGAGGATTATCAGATTATAGCTGGGTTTTGTCTGCCAAAAGATGGTATAAATTATAAGCATGATAGGGAAGTTTTTGATAGACTAAAGGAAGTTGAGACTCATCCAGTTACTGCGACTCATGTATTTATATACTACAATAAAAAGTATTATGAATGCTTTAATGGCTCGGTTGATAATATTGATCATATAGATTGTGTTGATGTATATTCAAGAGTTAAGTTTAGTCCAGACTAAGTTTTTGTTAAAATAAGAAAGAAGGTATAATAGATGGTTTATTCGGATTCTGCTTTGAATGAGATGAAAAGTTGTTTTGATGAGATGGGTTTCAATTATACGGTTGAGTCACTTACCGAGGAAAGGGTATTAGTTGATGTACATTTGAAAGACGTAACAATTCAGACATGGTTTGATGTTAAGAGTGGTAGTTACGGTTTTGACATGATAAATGGGGGTAGTAAAACATTTGCAGATATCATCAGCTTACGTAGTTTTTTGTGTCAGTATATAAGACTTATTGAGGTTGTTATACCAAATGCAAAAAGAGTAGCTGATAGTTTTTCTATGCAGGTGCGTAAGAATGTCGTTTACGATACATTTTTTGGTAAGTTGCAGTCTGGTTTTACAATAGTTTTTAGGGTTCTTGGTGAGACAGAATTTGGGGTGCATATACTAGAAGTCGATGATACTGAGTATAAGGCACAGTTAATTAGGTATAATGTTGATAAGAGTCAGTATAGGGTTGATTTTGAGTGCCATTTCATAATACTTGAGGATAGAGTAATTTTGAAAAAAGACCTAAATTATTTTTTGAGTCAATTATATAACAGGTATGGGGGTAGTGACCAGTTGATTATAACTAGGTCTGAGAATGAGTCAGAATTTACGTTTAGTTTTAATGATGGTTATGTATTAAATGCTGTTGTAAAGAATAGTGGGGTAGATGAACAGTTTTATGACGTAATCAAAATTAATAGCGAGTATATAACTTTATGTATAGATGAGAAGATGCTTGGTGCTCCATTATTTAATATGGATGCTGTGCATGAATTTATAGTCAGGTATGCGGAGTCAAATGATATAACAATTTCTGATGAGGAGTTTAAGAAGTCTGAAAATGATGGTTTTTTTGAATCTGAAGCATCTGATGTTGCGAAGTCAGAAGTCGTAATTCAGGATGTAGAGCCAGAGGTTAATGTTAAGGAGGATAAATCAGAAGTTTCGAAGATATCAGAAGAATCAGTAATAATACAGGAGTCAGAAATGGAGGTAGATGAAATAGTGGAGGAGTTGTCATTGTATAAGATTATTGATGGTGATGATATAGTGGCGGTTAGGTTTGTGCTTGGCAGTTCATTATATGATATCAGTATAGAAACAGCAAGGCAGATGGGTATTCCTTGTGATGCAATATGTGATACTATTATGCGTGAGAAACGACATGGGATTAAGATTACAGTTAAGGAACGTGATATGCGTACATTTGCGGTTAATATTTCTGATGATAGGGAAAAATGTATGGAGCTTGTGGAAAAGCTTTTCAGCTAAACAAGGGGTAGTTCAGTTTGCAGTGCGTATTAATATTTTACGCACTGTTTTTGTTTGTTTTGAGATATGTGCCTAGACTATATATTTATTTTATCAATTTTAAAAACGGAGGGAATTATGTCATGAGCGTGAAAGGTTTTTTCGATATAGTAGATGGAAAGTTTCATAATAAAAGTCTTGATAGGTGTTATGAGTCACTCGCTGTTGTGATTGATACTGGTTCAGGTTCTGTAATGAAGTATGGTGAGATTGATGAGATGCGCGAGTATTATGATCTAGCTGTAAATACTGCGAAGAATCTTGCAATAACAGATATGGATTCTGAAATTTCGTTTTTGGATATTTCAGGTATAGCGGACAGCATAGGGGCAGTTCAGGCTTGTACTTTTGTCAATTATTTATGTAGTTCGGTTGAGCGTGATTTATTTAAGAAGTTGGTTATTTCAGATGAAGATGAAATGGTTGCAATTTTGGAACGTATTCATGATGAGTATGATTTATGACAATTAGCCTGTTATACAGTAATAAGTTGTAGGAATTTTTAAGAGTATGATAAATTAAGTGATATATTGTGATAGAGGGGTAGATTTTGGTGAAACTAGAAGAACGTTTCAGTTCAGAGATACGCAGATTGGTTAGTGTTGTTCAGGATTCTGTTTCTGATGATATTTCTTGTCAGTTAAATGAGTTAATACATATTCTTGATAGTGATATCACGGATTCAAGTGTTGAAAGATTTCAGTTTGTTATAATTAAGTTTATAATTTTGAATAATGAGAGTTATCTTAGAATTAGAACAGTTCTCGACTTAGTTACTTGTTTTAACTTGTTGTCTTTAAATTTGTGTATTGAGAGTAGCCTGCATATGTCTACTCATAATGAAGTTTTTTTTAACGGTTGGTTAAATCATGAGCACTACACAATGAAAAATTTAAAGGAGTTAAAGTTATGTTGATAGATTATAATAGTAGAGTTAAACTGTTTAATGACATGGAGAAGATTATACAGAATTGTCATCAGTCTTTGCATTTAGTGTTGCAGGATATACGTACTATAGTACAGAATGAGATGGACGTGACGGATAAAATGTTTGAGTATACATGTGGATGTGTAATTAGGTTTATTGTTGAGGAACATAAATTGCTAAGTGAGATTAATATAAATATGCTTATTGACTGGTTTAACGAATTGTCATTGGTATATGGGAGCGATAATACTCTTGATTTTAGTTTGGACGGTATATTTTTCACTGGAACATTGTTTGGCATGGGCTTTAAGAGAGTAAGTATTGTTCAGGCAATGAAGTGTTTTGAAAGGCGGTGATTGATTTGTCAGATTTTTATGGTTTGTCTTATGGTGTTAAGAGTTTTGCTGTTGCAAATGAATTTGTTATAAACACAAATAAGGCTTGTTATGCCTTGGGTAAGAACTTGCAGCCATTTTGTATATATGGTGGTGAAACGCAGAAGCAGTATGGGGTACTTGATTTTGCTACGTTCGATGGTTTTTTAAATCCTGAGAAGTCATTGGTAGAAGAGATTGCGGAAATGCGTTCAGAGTCGTATAGGGGTAGCTATTTCCCAATAGATTTGTCGTTGGAGATGCAGCAGAAGATGTTATTTTTTGATTATCTTCTTTCAATATCAGTTTGTTATGTAGAGATTCCGAAGTATATAACAAAAGATGGAATGTCTATGGCTACATATGATAAGTTTTTATGTACAAAGAATCCGTCAATAATGGCGACTTGGATGGGTAGTTCTGTTAATGAGATGCAGGCAAAGTATTCACCCAGAATTCAGTTAACAGGAGTTAACTTTATTGATTGTCAGTTAAAATTGGTGAAGTTGAATCATACTGCAAAAGGAAATTCTATTACTGTACCAAGGGCTATATATAGTGTAGAGAAGATGGTTTGCATTCCGATGTACATGATGTATGCTTTTGTCGAGGGTGCAAAGACAGTTATGCAGGACAATATTGTTGAGTTTTCTTTTATGAAGGATAATGGTACGGTAAGGGTTCTCCCGACAACGCTCAGCGAGGATATACTAAGGCAGTATTATGATAATAATAATTATATTGCGATTATGCTGGCTGGGGTAGATATCAATACAGTACAGCAGGGTGGAATGATGGTTAGTATTAAGAGGAAGCTTGGTTATATTAAGGTTCAAGAGGTAGGTGCAGCAATAATTGATGGGACAGGGGAAC
>ERZ779637.690-NODE-690-length-19603-cov-15.501893_pt1 | contig 19603 bp, 23 predicted proteins | sample MGYA00514196_ERZ779637 | MGnify/ENA primary metagenome ERZ779637 (study PRJEB29562, sample SAMEA4376700) | mouse gut metagenome | isolation source: Cecum | study: EMG produced TPA metagenomics assembly of the A DSS colitis mouse model was used to assess the...
TCCGCATTCCCGCCTACGCGAAATCCCCGGAGACAAAGCGTTTCGAGCTGCGAAATCCTGATGCCACCGCCAATCCCTACTACGCTTACGCGGCAATCCTGATGGCGGGCTTGGACGGCATTGAGAAGAAGATTGATCCCGCGGCAAACGGCTGGGGGCCTTACGACTTTAACCTCTACACCCTTTCACCGGAGGAGCAGAAGAAGATCAAGGGGCTGCCGAAATCACTGGATGAGGCGCTGGACGCATTGGAAAAAGACCACGACTATCTGACGAAGGACGGCGTGTTCCCGGAGAGGCTGATCAACGTGTGGATTGAGAGAAAACGCGCAGAATCAAAAGAAGCCGGACAGATTCCTACGCCGGCGGAGTTTATGATGTATTATGATTTATAATTGGTGCTTATGCACTCAGCTAAAAACTGCGGGTATCCTAAGCGGAACCCGCAGTTTTATACACTTTATGAATTGCTTTATGCCCATTCATATCTCGGGCGGGCTTTCCACGGAATGATTTCTTCCTTCATAAGCCTTCCCTGCACAATATAGTCTTTTACATTCTGCGAATCTGCAAAGCGCTCAATTCCATTTAACCGCCTATATCCCTCCGAAGCAATAAACACCCGATATGCCTTTTCATCGATCAAAAACTCTCCCGCCATGCTGTCCGCTTTGGCTTCCACCTCTCCCGATACAGAATCAAAATCAATAAATTCGTGTTTTGTATCACCATTTAGGATATGCGCGATCTCATGAAACAAAGTGAACCAGAAAATATCCGCAAATTTCTGTCTAAGTGTCATACAGAGAATTAACGCCCCATCCTCCGTTTCCTTAATGAATCCCTGTACTGGCGCACCTGTAAAATTAGGAACAATCCGAAAAGCAATACCACACTCAGAGAAAATATCTGACAATTTCTTCTGTATCTGATTTGCCCTCACAAACATGACACGCTTAATATCAGGAATCTTATTCTTAAGCTTCTCAACATCAATCCGATCTGCAATTTCAATATTTTTCGTGAGCAGCTCACACATCCTTTGCCACGCAAATAACACATATGGGTCTACATTCGCATTTTTACTTTGGGCACGATAGGCTGCAGAATATGAAATTTTAGGTGTATCCAACAGATTACTGATTCCGAATATCCTCCGTAAATCCAAGACCATTGCCGGAGCATTCGCCTCCCTGTCAAGCCACCCAAAAGATATCCATACGTCTATAACTTCCTTCAAATTTTTAAGAATTCCAATTTCTTCTTCCGTTATATTATTTATTTCCTCAAACTCAAGAATTTCACGGTCATAATGAGCCTGCAGGTTCATCCAAAAAGAAGCCTCAATCCCCAAAGCATATTCGAGTTTTTTTGCAAAAGCGGCTGAAATATTTTTTTGACCGTGTATAACCGTACTTATATGTTTCTCAGTCATTCCCGTTCTGACAGCCAACTCTCTTTGCGTCATTTCTCTGTCTTCTATCACTTCTGCTAATGTTTCGCCCGGATGAATAATATAGTCACGGGATAATCCAACTGAATTTTTTTCCTTTGCCATGATAATCAATCACCCCTTCGATAATTAGTGTATCGCAATTTTTCAAACTTTCTGCACTCAAGTCTTTTGCTATTGGTTTTACAATCAAGCGATAATTGGCAGATACTCTTAATGAATACGTTCCTTTTCTGTCTCCTTCCAGAGACTCCATCTTTCCTATTCCAGAATGTTGAAGGGTTGAAAACGAAGAGAAAGCGACGATTTGATTGTATCGCTTCTTTAGCGACTTCGTTAATTCCGCGCCAATTTCCTTCTTCATCAAGTTTTCAGACTTGCGAACGTCATTCAAATCGTCAAATAATTCTTTGACTCTGTCATCTTCAAATTCAACGTACAGAGCGGAAACACCTCCCTTCACTTTTCTTACCTTTTAGGTAAGTTTATTGTAGCATATAGAATATAAAAGTCAATACCTGCTTAGATATTTGGGCACCATCCTTTTTTATATCAAAAAGCGATTGCTATAAGTGAACTTTTTTAGTACAGTAAATACAGATTGATGTCTATCACTTTCTGTAAAGGAGGCTGATATTATGAGCGACACCCTGCAATTCCCCACCCGAGAAGAATTTAGAAACTGGCTTTCCGAAAACTGCCTCTCAACTGACGGAGTCTGGCTCCTATTCGGAAAAACGGGCAGCCCGAAAACCCTGAAAGCCGGCGAGGCTCTGGAAGAGGCGCTCTGCTTCGGGTGGATCGACGGGCAGATGCAGAGCATCGACGAGAAAAGCTACAAAAAGTATTTTTCGCAGCGCCGCGAAAACAGCAAGTGGTCGGAGAAAAACAAGGCTCTGGTCAAAGAACTGGAAAAGCGCGGTATTATGACTGACCACGGCAGAAAGAAAATCGAGGAGGCAAAGCAGAATGGTCAGTGGGACAAGCCCAAACCCTCGGCAGTCACGGAGGAGCAGATTGAAATGCTCTCCGCGCTGTTGAAAGAGTATGAGCCTGCTTACACAAATTTTCAGGCTATGTCCCCGTCTGTTAAAAAGACCTACACGAAGGCGTATCTTGACGCGAAGACGGATGCCGGACGCGAAAAGCGGATCGCATGGATGGTGGACAGGCTGAATCGGAATCTGAAGCCGATGTAGTTCACTATGCTCTGAACAATGCCGCTATATGTACACTCACAGAGGGAGCCAAAATTATGTCAAACGTTTTATTTCTGGACATCGACGGTGTGCTCAATTCTAATTTCTGGATTGACAGCCATCAGACAGAAATCAGTGACGGCACATTGATTGACGAGGAGAAAATCAGCCTGTTAGCGGTTTTGATAAAAGAGACAGATGCAGAAATCATTCTTCATTCCGGCTGGCGCTTTTGGTTTGACACCGAATTAAAACCGCTATGCACAGAAGCGCGGAAACTGGTGGAGCTATTAGCAAAGGAAAACTTGTATATAAGCGGGGTCACCCCGGATCTGACCACCGAAGAAATCAGAAAAACAAAGAAATTCAGTCTGGTAAAAGCTGACGAAATTCTTTTGTGGATAAGTTTACATAATGATGTTACGGCATGGGTCGTTCTCGACGATCTTGATTTGCACAATGAACAGATAAAACGACATCAAGTGAAAACGGATCAGACAACAGGGCTGACACCCGAGGATGTGGAACAGGCTGTAAAAATTCTGACTGGTAATCTAAAATTGTGAATGAGAGGAAACAAAGGAATTTTGAAAACAGTAGTTTTTGATTTGGGCGGAACGTTAATGCAGTATGTCGGAATGCCTTATTCGTGGGTGGATTTCTACTACAAGGGATTTGAATCGATTATCCAGAGATACCATCTCAACATCTCACAAACGGTTATCGAAAAATCAGTACAGATGTTAAAGGAATTTAACCCGCGCATTAGTGGTAGGGAGATTGAGTATTCCGCAGAGTATATTTTCACAAAAGTATTGGAACCGTGGCATATGGATATCTCACTTCAAAGCTGTATAAAAATTTTTTGGAGTGGATTACAGTTAAAAGCAGAAATATTTCCGGAAACAATGTATATATTGCATACACTTAAGGAAAGGGGCTATGCGATAGCCGCATTGACTGATTTGCCCAGTGCCATGCCTGATGAAATTTTTAAACGGGATATCTCAGAATTATTGGGGTATTTTGATTATTATATCTCCTCTTCTGTTGCGGGATATCGGAAACCGAATTGCAGAGGATTACAAATGATTGCCAAAAAATTCACCATTCCAATCACAGAATTGATTTTTATTGGAGATGAAGAAAAGGATAGGAAAACAGCTTATCGTGCTAATTGCCAATTTATCAGGATACAGCGTGTAGAAAAGCAAAAGGGTAGCATTAACAATTTGTATGAATTATTAGAAGTATTGCGCTAATACCATTTTACAATTTTGCACCCATTAGGGGCAAAATTGTAAACAGTATTGAAAACTCAGGAAACTCATGCTTTTTATACCCGTATTCCTTTTCCCTTATGAGGATGGCTTTTTGCATAAGCCGCCGCCTCCTCGCTCACCTGTTCCAAAGTCATGCCATCAAAATACTCTCTCCGCCAAACTGTGTAATCAAAACTATCCCGTTTAATCATCGCTATAAAACGCTCTGCATCAACAATCCCCAATTTTTCCACCAGACATGCAAACCCCATATCCATAAGCTCTACCGCACTATTCATCAGTCAACCGCCTCCAATCTTCTGATAAATTCTCCCGGAGTTACCACCTGTATCTCCTCTGTTTGCAATTTAAGCAAACGGTCATCTGTGGTAATAAAATAATCACTCCCGGCTAAGACTGCACAAGCAACATGCAATGCGTCTGCACTTTTTATGCCATTCTCCATAATATGCCCTGCAACTGTCTTTGCTTCTGTCTCTTTGTTTATTCCTACATAGTATGATTCATTTGCATTCATAAAATCGGCTATTGCCTGTTTTTTATGAGAAAATCTGTTTTTTCCATTCTCATATTCCAACATATAAGAAGTGACAAGTTCTATCTCTCCTCGCTTAACCAAATCTTGTATATGCAGTTTAGCCTCCGTCTCTAAATGTATTCTAATATATGTCTGATCATCATAGGGACGATTATAACAGCAATTATCCATATATATCTTCATAAACTTTCAATTCCCCTTCCATATATATTCAAAGTTTATCATATAATTTTGTTTTGGTAAAGGAAACCGCCCAATCAATCCCTATTCAACGACTCCCGACTCCATAATCTTAAATGTTACACAGCTACAATCAAGCTCCGCCATTGCCCCCATTGGCATAACAGCCATAGGTGTTCTATGAACAAAATCAACAATTGATAATACCGGAATATCTTCTCGACGTGCTTCATACTTCAAAAACTTAACCAGCATGTTTTCTTCTTCCTCGCTTAATTGACCAACGATGATTCCTGCCGCATGTTTAAACATTCCTGCCGCATCTAATGCCACAGGCTGGGCGATAGGCGTTAATAAATTAGGACCATAGTAAGCTCTGATACCGGCTTTGGCAAAGACCGCCATCCATGAAGTAATATCTGAATATCCCATAAATACTTTTGGATTATCTTTTATTACATTTAAGTCTATGTATGGAAGCACTCTGTAGGAATCATCACCACCCATCATACAGATAATTCCATTTACCTCTTTATTCTGCCTCGCCCACATGAAATCTTCGGCTCGCGACTCCGGATGTTCATATAAAAACTGACTTCCCGCTAATGCATTCGGTGTCGGAATAGCATGAATGCCCCATATTTCCTCCAATCGCCTTTACTTCTTCTCTACTTTTCGTTAAATCAAAGTATCTCCCGATTCCCCTTCTCTGTTCTTTCTTCAAAATTTATCACTAAATCTTATCTTATAAAAAAAGCCAAGCAAGCTGTGCTATACTTACCCAATGAAACCTTAAATTTAGAGAAAATGCCAAAAGTTGACACAAGATGTCACCTTTTTTGTGTTATCCTATTAGCAGTCAGACTGCAAAAAGGAGCATGGAGATATGAATATAAAAAAAGAACTTGAAACAAAATCAGGCATAGCAACCGGCATCTATCTGAACAATATTGAAATCGACCCGCTCACGGTCAGGGCAATCATGATCAATGAGGTCGTCCCCTCCGACCCCTCACAGGATTTTTACGGAGCCGCCGACGCCGCTTATCTGGATACAACGATTCCGCTATTTCAGATGGCAGGCGCAGAGGTCACTTCCATACATGACATATTGGAACTGGGAATTTATATCACAAACGCCGTAAAAACACCGAAGTCAGACTATACCATTGACAAGGACAGCATCGAGAGCAGCCTGCCCTGTCTGGAAGCGGAGCTTTCTTTATTTCCCAACGTAAAGGTTATTATGCTTATGGGTGATGTGGCAAAGAAGGCTTTTAACATGATTACGAAAAAGGCGTCAAAGAAAAACGCGGTTCCCGCCATTTCCACCTACAAACTGCGAAACAGTGAACTCTATTATGAGGGGATCCGGATCATGCCGTCCTACATTATGACCGGAGGAAACATCCTGATCGAAAAGTCAAAAGTGACGATGGCGGCAGAGGACATTGCGGCGATGCTGGAAATCATCCAAATGCCCTATAACAAATAATCCGCAACGATATCCACCGCTATTTCTCTCGCCTTAGCGCTGGACACATTTTTATCATCCGTCTCACCTAAATACACACAAAAGTAAATCCTTTGATCGGCGGTATCTGCAAAACCCGTATACCATGAATCGACAACAACCCCCTGCGCCTTGCCCATTCCCGTTTTCCCATAAATGGAAATGTCTGCGTTACTCTGCTCTGATAACAGCATAACCTGCATTAACTGCTCCCGTGTTGTTTCTGAATATGCTGTATCACCGCCAAAAATGCGTTCCATCACTTCCACCTGTTCTTTGGGCGAAATCAGCAGAGAGGATTCAATCCAGAAGCCTGTCAGAACCGGGTTGTTATTATTTGTATTTAGCCATCCTTCCCAATCAGAAATATCACAATTTCCATATACAAGTTCGTCTAGTTTTTCCTGCATCGTATCTTTTCCGATTTCATCGATAATCTCCCGAAAATACCAGACACATGAAGCGCGGAATGCCTCAGGAAAATCAATATCCCTGTTCCACTCCTCATTCCAGAATATCTCCCCACTCCATGTATGGGTAGAATCGTCCGTCTTAATGATACCGTTTTCCAGCGCAATCAAAGAGGTGATAATCTTAAAGGTTGAACAGGGAGAACGCCTTGTACACGCCAATTCCTGATTATATATCTGATAGCAGTTTTCGAACGGCTCATAAATAACGGCAGCGCCATTTATTCCGTCAAAATAATCTGACCAATCCACATCTTCCATCACCGGCTCCACCATTAATTCCTGCACCTCATCCGCAGGACTTTCCTCTATTTCTATGACCTCCTCCTGTAAAGCATCCTCCGTTGATGATTCCTCCATTTTGGGAGAGTCTTCTGATAGCGGCATTTCGATTTGCTGATTATCAATCATCGTATCACTCTCTTTTGCGCATCCGGTCAAACATAAAAATAGAACCGTTAAAATACAACTCCAAATAATATTACTTGATTTTCTCATACGCTCCTCTTCCGCTTCAAAAAATGTTTCCCTCACAGATAATGTGCCAGCATCTCCCACACACAATCCCTGACTTCCCGCGCAATCTTTCCCGCCTAAGCCTTCCCGATTCCAGTCTGCTCCGCTACCGCCAGAATATCCTCCATCCCCGGATTCACCCCGTTTCCGTTAACCGTAGTCGCATGTATGGATTTTACGCTCCTGCCATCAGCATTCTTCCTGCGGTCGAAACGTTTCGTGCCAAAGAAACCTGCACATCTCTCCGACGGAAACAGTCTTGTCTCCGCCATTTCAATACCGCACGCCTATTTCCGTCAATATCTTGGGGTGCACTCCCCCAGAAGACCCGCCCAGCCGAAACAGCTGGTCTAAATCCTCTGTATATTCTGTCTTAAGTAATTTCTCACACTCTCCGGCAATCCGATCCGGCTCCACGACCTAAACATCCTCATGCAAAGGAATCGCCGGGCGATAGGAAAGCGCGCCCATCCCGGAATCCCCCACAATGGCAAGCCTGTTCAGGATCATCTCCTGTATCTCTCCCGGTGTCTTTGACAGAAAGGAATACTCAATATTCATAGATAATATTTTATCCCATTTTGTCTAAAATACAAGTTTTAGCTAATATATTATCTATATTTTTATTGCACCCTTGCAAAAGTAAATAACAGCGACCGCAGTCCGAGCGATTCAAGTGCATTTTCCTCAACAGAAAATAAGCCATATAAAGCGAAACAGGCAGCGTAACCGCGCCGCCTGTTTCCATTCTTTTTGCAAAAACTCTCCTATTATAGTATAGTTTTACATCCATTCCTTTAAAACGCCCTGATCTCGCATCGCTTTCTCAACCACCGTGCCCTTCACCAGTTTGAGCAGCAGTTTCTTCATCGGATTGAGCGGTCCCAGATTGATCTCAAGCGGGGACTTGCCGTCCATCAGCTTCACGGTGCTGGAAAGAAGCTCTCTGATATCGTAAACGCTGCCCCACACTTCCGGCACGCCTCTGTCCACGCCAAGCAGCCCGTAAACGGCTTCCATAGCGGTTCTGACGGAATACTCTGTGGTGAACACGGTGTCTCTCGGGGTCTGCGCAAACTGACCGAGGAATGCGAAATTCACGCAGCCGTCGGGAATCACGTCAGGTCTGTCGCCCGCTGTTCTCGGCATGAAGAATGCGGTGATGTAAGGCATCATGGTCGGTACGCAGACTGCGCTCTTCTCGGCAAGCTCATCAATCTCTTCCACGGGCACACCCAGATGGTAGAGCCACTCCTGCGTAATCTCCTTGCCGGTACAGTCTTTCATGGGCTTTTTCACATAATCGCCTTCCACGTCGGTGAACAGACCGTACACCCAGACGCAGACTTTCTTCTTATCCTGCTCTTTAAACTGTCCCTGTCTGTTGATGGTCCAGCTTAAGAGCCATGAGGAATCCTGGCAGCTCACGATGCCGCCGGTCACCACCTTGCCGCTTCTCGGGTCGCGCTTGCAGATCGCCTCGATATAAGGGAGAATCTTGTCGTCCAGCGTGGTGACGGTAGCGGACTCCCAGTTTGTCTTCGCCACGTCGGAGCAGAACTTCTCAGGACGTCCGAAGGAAGGATCCTGCTTCGCAATATTTTTCCAGAGGCTCCAGCAGCCGCTTGTGCGCACCTCTGCATCCCCGTTGGGCGCATGGTTCTGGTCGCCGTAGATGGTTCCCTCGGTGCAGCTTCCGTTGGTCACGAATACAAGGTCGTTCTCGGTTAACATAATACCTTTCTCCACACCCTTCACCTTGCACTCGATCGCCTTTGCTATCTTTTTATCTCCCTCGAACCCGAAGATGACGTTGGTCACTTCGGTGTTGAACTGGAAGTCAACCCCCGCTGCCTCCAGATACTTCTGCATGGGCAGAATCAAGGATTCATACTGGTTATATTTCGTAAATTTCAACGCGCTGAAATCCGGCAGTCCCGCGATATGATGGATAAACCGCTGAAAGTACAGCTTCATCTCCAACGCGCTGTGCCAATTCTCGAAAGCAAACATGGTGCGCCAGTACAGCCAGAACGTGGAATCAAACACTTCCTCGTCGAACACGTCCTCGATAGTCTTGTCGTAGAGGTCCTCGTCCTTCGTCATAAAGAGCTTCATAATCTCCATGCAGCCCTTCTGGCTCAGATTGAATTTGCCGTCCGTGTGGGCGTCCTGCCCCCGGTTTATCGTTGCACGGCAGAGGGAATAGTTCGGATCCTCTTTGTTCAGCCAGTAATACTCGTCAAGCACCGACACGCCTGGCGTCTCGATGGAAGGAATGCTGCGGAACAAATCCCACAGGCACTCGAAATGGTTTTCCATCTCTCTGCCGCCGCGCATCACATAACCTCTGTTGGGGTCGTTGATGCCGTCGCAGGCGCCGCCCGCAATGTCCATTGACTCTAAAATATGGATATGGCTGCCGGGCATCTGTCCGTCGCGGACAAGGAAACATGCCGCCGCCAAAGACGCGAGACCGCTGCCTACGATGTAAGCATTTTTCTCATCGACCCCCTCAGGCTTTCTCGGTGTCGCGAACGCCTCGTAGTTGCCGTTGCTGTAATAAATGCCCTTGCTGTTTTTATCGTACCGTCCAAGCTCGGTATTGCAGTAGTCTAACTCCGTGTATTTCCGCCTGCTCTTTGCCGTCACCTTTTCCTCGTCACACGCGCCGTCAGCCGTCTCTCCCGACTCCAATCCCACATGCGCCTTTTTCTGTAAGTTTTTTGCCGCCAACGCCGCGCCCGCTCCTGCTGCCGCAACAGCCGCCACGCCAAGTCCGATACTTTTTTTGTCTGCCATATATGTTCCACCTTTCCTGTTTCCGGCGTTTTTCATTCCGCCGCTGTTCTCTTTTTGATTACTAAAGCTATCATACCCACTCTTGCCGTTTTTACCAATTTACAAAAAAGGCGAAATGATAAAAAACTTATCATTCCGCCCTACGTGTTTAGAAAAAAGTGTCTGCGCATATGTTATGTAAACCAATTACATCTCATCCTATATTTTATGTAAACTATTCATCCGCCGTTATCCGCCTTCTCGAAATTTTCAATGGAACGGGCAATATTTCCGTGCAGCATAACGCCCATGTTTTCTACGATTTCTTCATAATCTTCCTTCATACCGTGACCGACCCAATCGAGCATAATTCCCACAAATCCATACTTATAAAAGTCAGCGATAAAATCTTTGTGCGCCGCCGAAAGCTCCACACCCCGGCACCTGTCATCAACCACTTCCTTGAGCATTTCGTAGGTAAGCTTGTAGAGATATCCTTCCACCTTTTCCCTGCCGATGCTGCGGTACACATTCAAAACAAACGTCTTGTTTTCCAGAACCGCCTCAAAAATCTGGCTCATGCCCTCCTGCCATGTCTCATAAGTCTTTTTTCCCTGCAAGACTTTCTTCCCATCCTCCACGCAGACCCACTCCACCAGATCGTAAATATCTTTGAAATGATAGTAAAACGCCATTCTGCTGATGCCGCAGTCTGTCGTGAGATCGTTGATCGTTATCTTCTCCAGCCGTTTTGTCAAAACCTGCTTTTTGAGGGACTCCCCAAGCGCGGCTTTCGTCGTATTGGTATTCGGCATAGCTTTCTCCTTGTTAAAAATTTCTAAACTCTCTTCGCCTTCTTCTTCGGCTCCGGCAGTTCCTTGTACATCTCCTGTAAGATTTCCGTCATCAGCGCCTCGTTCTCCACATCCTCCACGATGACCATCTGCGTTTTGGAACCCTCGTAGGGATAATCCCTGTCCGCGTTAGGCAGCAGCCGCATCACCGATTCTGTCGGTTTTAAAAACAGGCAGTTGTCACAGATATCGCCAACAAGCTTTCCCTGAAAATAGACGCAATACTCCCCCATCATCTTTCTGGTGGTCACGTCGCCTACTCTCTGCAAATTGCCCACCACATAATCATAGAACTCCTTTGTCGTCGCCATATGCTGCCCTCCTCATTTTCATCCTTCAACACTCTGACCTCAGATATGTCTATTATAACGCACACATACCACGCTTACAAGCTTTACCGCCTGCTGCCTTATGCTCCATCCCAGTACCTCTCAATCTGCTCCTGTGTCAGCGAATCGGCAAACTCCCTCTTCAACTGCAAAAAATATTCCAGATCCGTCATGATACCGTAAAGCACCGCCCGGTCCTCAAATTCCTGCCTTGTGACAGGCAGTTCGGAATCCTTCATCCGCATAAGCGCCTCCTCCCGCTTCGCAAGCAAGTCCTTTGCATTGTTGGACTCCCCGAAGGTCACCGCTGTTTCCCGAAGCAGCGCCGCCACCTGCCCGGTCTGCGGCAGAACGGTTCGCATACTAACAATCTTCTTATAAATATCACGCAGGACAGCCGTCTGTTGTTCCCGCATGTTCATATAGTCGATGAAGTACTTTGATTCCTGAAAAAATGTGTTGTTCATATAGGCAAACGCCTGCTTTTTGCACGCCTCAATATCCGTTTGCAGTTTGTCAAAACAGCTTCCCGTGTAATCTGACCTGTCCTCCCTCTCGATATATTCCGACATCCGCAAAAGCACTGCCCGCAAATCCTCCTCCAACCGGTACTGCATCACGCGGATCTCCTTTCCCTTCCCCGGCATATACAAGTTTAACAGCGTGCCGATCCCCGCCCCAATCAGCAAAAGCAGCGCCTCGTTTCCGATAAACGCAGGCGTCATATCCTGCTCCAGAAGATAATGCGTGACGAGCACCGCATTGGTGGAGACGGCGTTCGCGAGACGGAGCGGACTGCAGCCGGCGATAAAGAGGAATAGAAAAATCCCGTAAGAAAATACGTGATATCCGAAAAGAGGAAAAACCACATAGGAAAGAACCGTCGCCACAAGAAAAGCGCCGATTCTCTTCGCGGAAATCACGATCGTCTCTCGGCTCGTGTCCTGTATCGTCAGAAGCGTTATGATGCCCGCCGACGTGCTGTAGCTTAATCCCAGCAAATCGGCGAGAAAAATAGCTGCCGCACTTCCGACGGCAATCTTTAAGAGTTTCAGCATTGCCCCGCCTTCCTCTTCCGCCCTTTTTATTCCGACGGAATATACCTGTTATAGATTTCCACATGGTCGTAAATACACCGCCAGTTGCTCGTGGAGCCAGCTGTCACACAGATGTACGGCGTCTTGTCCGCGTAAATCTCATAGCTCACGGCGCAGTTTTTCGACTGGACAATATACCCGGTCTTGGCGCAGAGCACCTCGCCGCCCGTATCCTTGTCCTCAATCTTTCGCAGAAACCAGTTGGAAATCTCGATGCCCTCGGGATGCTCCGTTGTAGGCTTTGTGGTGTAAATATGCTTCGACATCACTTCCCTGCAAAAGTCGTTCTGCATTGCCGCCTTCATAATGACAGCCATATCGTAGACCGTGCTGTAATGCGACTCGTCATAAATTCCGACACAGTTGGTAAAATGCGTGCTGTCCGCTATTCCAAGATCCTTCAGCTTCTCGTTCATCAGTTCCACAAAAGCCTCGTGGGAACCCGCCACATAGAAGGCAAGCCCCAGCGCAGCGTCCCCGCCGGAGTGCATCGCCGTCCCGTAAAACAGATCACAAACCGGCACCTTTTCCCCGTCCAGAAATCCGACCGAGCTGCAGTCGTTCACATAGGCGTAATCCGTAATCTCCAGTGTCATCTCAAAGGTATCGTCAAGCTTCTCCTCCGGAATGTGTTCCGCCGCCACAAGCACCGTCAAAACCTTCGTCATGGAAGCGGGCATGATTCTCTCTTTCGCTCCCTTTGACGCAATAATCTGATCGACGCCCTCGTCTACCAGAATGGCGTTCGTGCTGATAACTTCCTCCGCACCGATAAACACGGTGTCCTCCGTCTCCTCAAACCGGTAAGCCACAGACTCCCCTTCTTTTTCCGGCTCCTCTGCCTCAGTTTCCCCCGGCTCCTCTTCTCTTATGCTCTCCCTGGTTTTTTCTATCTCAAGCTGGTCCGGCTGTTCCACGGTTTCCAGAGTCTCATCCTGTGCGCCTTCCCCATCCGCTTCTTTGTTATGTTTCACCGTCGCCGCAATCAAAACCGCTATCACGCCGACTATGACAAAAAACAGAGCACGCTGCATCATCTGGCGCCTTCTCATGCGCCGCTGTCTCTCCCGCCGCATACGCTGCCGCCTCTCGTAGCGGAGGCGGGCTTCGTGGTCTTCATTCCATTCCTCAGAGTAGGATTCCATTTTCAGACACCTCCCGGAAGCTGCTTCAATCCATCCATACTGACCATAGCAAGCGTCTCCATCTGCATGACTGCAAGCGCTCTGAGTAAAATCAACCGTTCTGACATCCCCTTGCCCTGTTCAATCAATATTGCATTGTAGCTTTCCATATTTGCAAGAACAAGAAGCTGATTCAAATTCGCCTCGTCACGCATATTACCTTTCTTACCCGGTTTGCTGTCACGCCATTGTTTCGCTATTTTTCCAAACAATGCAGCATTTAAAAGATCAGCTTTATTGGCATATTTATATGAAATCTGCTCTGCGGTCAATTCCGGGTGGATCAGGTTCTCTTTGATTGCATCGGTATGTATGCGGTAGTTTAACTTCGCTATCTCGCGTTTGAGATTCCAGTTAAGGGAAAGACGGCTGTTTTCATCCTGTTTAAGTCTCTGATAATCCTCTATAATATACAGTTTAAATTCCGGAGATATCCATGATGCAAATTCAAAAGCTATATCCCTATGCGCATAAGTTGCTGCATATCGTCCCTGTTTGCTTACGATGCCAATTGCTCCCGTTGATTCAATCCAACGTTTCGGTGTCATGACAAAACTATTATCGCCCGCTTCATTTTTAATTGCCTCGAATTCGAGGCAATTAAAGTTTGAATTATGCAAAACTTCCCAAAGACCAATAAAAGAAATCGTACTTCTTGACCTCATCCAGTTCTGAATCATATATCCGGGATATTCTCCTTCACGCCTTTTCGCAATATCAGTCAGTGAAATAAAATCATTTTTAAAATCCGTCGTGTAAATCCCTATATCAATGCCCTCCGCATGGATGACACCTTTCTTTAGCGTTTCAGCCATTTTTAAGTCTCCCTTATTAACAAATATAGAATTCTTTCTTAGGTCTTTTAATCACCCAGCAGACACACCGCCTCCACATTCCCCGTAAAAGGAAACATATCCACCGGCGTGATCTCCCGCACCCGGTAGCCGCTCTTCCCCGTCAGGTACTTCAAATCCCTTGCAAGCGTCTCTGGCTCACAGGAAATATAGACCACCCGCTTCGGGCGTATGCGAAGCAGCGCGTCCAAAAACTCCTCCGTGCTGCCGCTTCTGGGCGGATCCATAAACACCACGTCCACATTTTCCCCGGCGTCAGCCATCTGCGTCAGGAAACGTCCCGCGTCGTTCTGATAAAAATCCGCGTTTTTGATCTGGTTGATTTTGGCGTTTGTGACGGCGTCCCGCACCGCGTCCTTGTTTAACTCCACACCGATGACTTTCCCCGCCTGTCCCGCCACGGCGAGGGCAATGGTGCCGATGCCGCAGTAGGCGTCCACCACTGTCTCCTTCCCCGTAAGTTTTGCGTACTCCGCCGCCTTCGCGTAAAGCGTCTCGGTCTGCACGGAATTGACCTGATAGAAGGATTTCGCGGATATCTTGAACCGCCTGCCGCAAAGCTCGTCCTCGATATAGCCTTTTCCGTAAATAACCTGCTCCTTCTCCCCAAGTACCATGCTGGTCCTCTTGTTATTCACGTTGACGAGAATCGTGGTAATCTCCGGATATAGTTTACATAACTCATTTACAAAATTCTTTTTTGACGGTAAGATCGGCGAGCCAAGTACAAGCACCACCATTATCTCCCCTGTGACATGTCCCACCCGGACAAGCACATGACGTAGCAGACCGTAGCCGCTGTCCTCGTCATATGCCTTCAGCTTAAAGGACTTCGCCAGTTCGCGCACAGTCTGAATGATCTCTCCCGCCTTTTGGTTCTCTAAAAGGCAGCTTTCCACAGGTACTACTCTATGGCTCTTCTCCTGATAAATCCCGGAGACAATTCCCCTTCCCTTCTGGAACGCAAAGACCGCATGGACCTTATTGCGGTAATGCGCCGGCTCCTCCATGCCGACGATCGGCATCACTTTCCCGTATTCCTTTAAGAGCAGTTCCACCTGCTTCTGCTTTCTCTTTAGCTGCTCTTTATAAGGCATGTCCACCAACTGACAGCCCCCGCATTTTCCGGAAACCGGGCAGAGACTTTTCTTTTTCTGTGCTGCATCCTTCTCTTTTCCTGTATTCCTGCTGTCCGCTCTCTTCTTTTCCATCTCCAAGCAATTCTCCTCTGCATACTTAAATTCGGCGAAAACACTCTCCATGCCGCCCATCATATGATCTGTCTGTCGCGTTATAAACAAGTTTCCTGTTCAAATCCGTTCAAAAAAACCCCGGGAAATCTCCCAGGGTCATTTTATCATATTCTCTGCATTTATGACAGCCCGCTTACGCCGACGCGATCTGCACGCTCTCTATCCCCGCTGCTAAATCTCTGGCAAGAGTCGTGTCCGCCTCGTTGATATGTATCGTAAACACTTCCTGCCTGCTGCCTGCGTTTCCAAGCAGACGCTCCCAGAAACTGCGCTCCTGCCATTCCACAAAGAAGGAAATGCGGTTGGACACCAAAAGCTTTTCCAGTTGGTCCTTGCTCTCCTCATTATATACCTTACAGAAAGATATCTCGTGATTAAAAAATAATGCGTTCAGATTCAGCGCCGCCATATCGCCACCTCCAAGCCCCTCATTCTCTTACGCCGCGATTAGCTTTATGTTAACTGTCTTTACACATTATATAACGCTATTCTGCCAAAATGCAAGATTTTTCTACATTTTCCACAATATGACCAAATATTTATGTAAATCTTGTGGAAAATCACACCTCCGTCCACGGCGTATGCAGGTTTTCCAGCCAATAGACCTTCCTCATCTCGTACTGCTCGTTGATCCAGTCCGCCGCCTGTTCCACGCCCTCCGCAGTGAGGGGCACCTCCGTCGAGGTTTTCTTTTCGTCGGGCGTGCGGTAAATACCGAGCGGTTCCGGCCAAACGGTTACCCGTATCACGTCCTCCTCGCCGCTCTTTACCTTTTTCAAAAGGTATCGCATCCCGTCCATACTGCCGGAATACTCTTCCTTCTTTATGTAGTTCAAAGGGTGAAACGTTTTCTTGTCAATCATCGGTATGCTCCTCTGTCATTTCTCCTGTTCCTGATAAAATGTAAAAATCTCCGCAAGATACGGTTCCAGCCGTTCCCCCGGCATCCGATAAATCTCATGTCCGGAATCCACCGCAATTTTCCTGCCGTTTGGGATGCGCCTCAAAAAAAGTTCCTGCTCCCTCGCCCGCACAAAAGTATCCTGTTTCGCCTGAAACAACAGTACCGGAATGCGGATGCCCGCGGCGTTTTTAGGTGAAACGGCTCTTTTTCCCGCCCTCATTGCCTCCAGAGCCCATCCGTAGGTGGCGCAGCTTATCTGGTACGCCCGTTCCTCACACCGCCGTTTCAGATAATACTTGTGGCGGGATAAGGAGTCACAGCCGCCGCCCTCAAATGGTTCCTGCGGGTCAAAGCCGCTCATGGTAAAAAGTCTGCTCTTCTTTTTCCCCGCAAGCGCCGCCCCACGGCAGAGCAGCCCCGCCGCGAAATCCGGCACGCCGCCGTTGTTGATCCCATACATGGGCGCGTTCAGCACCGCCTTCTGAAAGATTCCCGGATGCCACTCCAGATACAGCGTCCCGATACACCCTCCCATGGAATGGGCGTACAAATATACAGGTTTTCCGCCGGTTTCCGGCAATACATCTTTCTCTATAAAATGATGCAAATCCTCCACATACAGGGAAAAGTCCTCGACGTGAACCAGTTCCGGGTCATCCACTTCCCGAAGCGATCTCCCGTGCCCGCGATGCTCCGGCATCGCTACCTGATATCCCATCTGATACATATAATAAATCAGTTCGTAATATTTTTCGCAGGACTCGGTAAAACCGTGGCTGATGACGATCGTTCCTTTCTTCTCCCGCCGCCCGTAAAACTCATAATACAAATCCGCGCTTTTCCCCCGGACGACCCTTTCCCGCAGGTATGGCTCCGCCGTCTCCATCATCCACGCCGCATACCGCTCCTCGTCCGGGCAATGACAAACCGATTCCGCACACCCGTATACTCTCCGCGTTTCCATCCCGTCATCCCTCCCGTTTTCCATAGACGGATTTCATACCGGCAATCAGCAGTTCCACAAACAATTCCAGCTTTTTATCCGAATCCACGATCGCATCGCTTGACAGCAGGTCGCCCGCCGCCTGTTTCTGCATCACACTCATAATACCCGTTGTCACCGCATAATACAACTCCTGCGTCTCCACGCAGCCGTCGATGCTGCCGTCCTGCTTTCCCTTCTGAATCGCATCGCACAGACAGGGACGCAGACTGTCCACCGCCTGCTCATATGCCGAAAGCTGCTCCGGTTTCACTCTGTGGGACAAGAGAAAACCGTCCAGATTATGAATCACGCGAAATCCCTCCCTGTGTTCTCGGTAAAACGAAAGCGCGGCGCGAATCAGGCTCTCCACCTGCTCCATCCCGCTTTTTGCCTGAAATTCCGGCGTGTCTGACCACTGCTTCATAAAGTCATAGACCGTTATCCAAAACCACTTCCCACATTCCAACGCAAGCGTCTCCTTATTCGCAAAATAGCGGTAAAGCGTTGCCTCTCCAAACGCCGCCTCTGCCGCAATCTCAGAAAAGGAAGCCGCCTCCACACCTTTTTTAGCGAAGCAGGAAAACGCCGCCTCGATCATCTTCTGTTTCCGTTCTTCATTTTCCGTTTTGCGTTCATTTTCCCGCATCTGCTTTAAATCCATACTCACTCCCCACCGTCAATCACCGCATTAATCTTCTTTTCATTATAGAACAGCAGAACGATTCCGCCTGTCGCCGCCAGTGCGCAGGACACGCCTGCCACCACCCGGTAACCGTCCCCGCCGCTGCCGATTGTCGCAAGCGCAGTAAACAGCAGCATGGACACGCTCTGCCCCAGCTTAAAAGCGAACGTGCGCGCCGCGTAAAACATACCCTCTCTGTTCTCCCCGGTCTTTCTTGAATCGCTCTCGGAAATGTCAGCCACCATAGCCTGCGGCAGAATACCGAAAACCGCCATAGGAAATGCTGCCGCCGCCACAAGGATAAAGCCCTGAACCACCGGCGGGATCACGCCAAGCGCGTCTCCCATCAGCGCCGTATACCCAAAGCAGAGGGCAAAGAGCGCAAACGCCGTCAGCACCAGATTGCGCTTGCCGAATTTCCTCGTCAATATATTTACCGGCACATAAAACACGAGCGACAACGCCGTCATTACCACAAAAAATACCGTTGACATGCTCTCCGAAAGCCCAAGCAGGGACGTCACAAAAAAAGGCAGCCCTGTCTGGAACATGGTAAGCCCAATCCAGTAAAAAATATCGGAACCCACAAAGATACAAAACTCCCTATTTCGGAAGGTCTTAACAAGAGAAGAAAATGCCGTTCCCTCCGCCGGCTGGGAGTTCACATACTCTTTCTCCCGGATGGCAAACACCGGAACCTGCATACAGATAAAAGCAACCACCGCTAACAGGGCGAAAGTCACGCGCATCGCCGTCACCCGCCCAAGAGAAGGCTCCATCAGTCCCCAGATGACCGGCGCCACATACGCCAGAGCCGTACCCACAATGAAGGTCAGCGAAATCGCCGTGCTGATGTTAAGCCGCTCCTCCTGATTATGTCCCAGCTCCGGAATCAAAGCGTTAAAAGGCGTGCAGTAAGCAGTAATAGAAAGATAATAGCACAGAATAAACACCAAGAGCCAGACTGCGTTCATAGCGGTGATATGTCCTACCGGCGCACAGAACACCATGACCGTAGAAAAAGCAAGCGGAAAAGACGCCCATTTCAAAAAGGGAATCCGCCGCCCAAGCTTGGATTTACACCGGTCTGACAAAGACGCAATCCACGGGTCCGTTACCGCGTCAAACACACGTCCAAGAGCCGTGATCGCCCCTATTACGGTGAACACGCCGAGCAGCACCCGCCCCTGCGGAATAAACAGCGTCTGTCCCGCCGCCTGCGCCGTCTCGTCCGGCTGATAAAAATACACCAGCCAGTTAGAAATCAACCCTGACAGCATCGCCCAGCCAAGCTGCCCGACTGCCAGTAACCATATTTTGCCATTCGATAGTGATTTCATGCCGCACCTCCACGCGCTTTCCTGTTTTTTCTCTTTTTGTTTTGATAGTGCAACCATCTTATTGATAGTTTCACTATCATTATAGTTGACCATTCATCAAATTGCAATAAATATTTCCAGTATTTGCATGAGCAATACAATCCAAAATGGGAGGGTCGCGCGGGGATGAGGGATAATTAAAAGTTATC
>ERZ779637.692-NODE-692-length-19571-cov-4.917914_pt1 | contig 19571 bp, 13 predicted proteins | sample MGYA00514196_ERZ779637 | MGnify/ENA primary metagenome ERZ779637 (study PRJEB29562, sample SAMEA4376700) | mouse gut metagenome | isolation source: Cecum | study: EMG produced TPA metagenomics assembly of the A DSS colitis mouse model was used to assess the...
CCGCAGTCTTCTGCTGTCCTGTGTAGAATGAATGGCATTTTGAACAAACTTCCACATGGATTTCAGGTTTTGTCGATCCTGTTACAAATGTATTTCCACAGTTACAGGTAACAGTTGCCTGATAATAATTTGGATGGATTCCTTCTCTCATTGTTTTCACCTCTCTATATAAAATCATTTTTTCATATACTTGTCTCATCAAACAGCTTTTTTAGTATATCACAGCTTTTCATGAAGCGCAAGCATTTTTTTCATTTATTGTATATTAAAGAATTTTTATCTTTTTCACTGTATCTACAAATTCTGTATTATTTTTTGTACGATAGAACATATCCAAAATTTTGTCAACTGCCTCATCCGATTTCAAACCGTTAAGTGCTTTGCGCATCACATTGATTGCCTCAAGTTCTTCGGAAGTTAACAACAAATCCTCGCGTCTTGTTCCAGATTTCGGAATATCAATTGCAGGGAACACACGTTTCTCTGAGAGTCTTCTGTCAAGTACCATTTCCATATTGCCAGTTCCCTTAAATTCTTCATACACTACATCATCCATCTTAGAGCCTGTATCGACAAGTGCTGTTGCCAGAATTGTTAAGCTTCCTCCCTCACGCATATTTCTTGCCGCACCAAAAAAACGCTTGGGCATGTGTAACGCTGCTGGGTCAAGTCCACCAGAAAGCGTTCTGCCACTTGGCGGAACCGTAAGATTATATGCACGTGTTAATCTGGTAATGCTATCCAGCAATATACACACGTCTTTTCTATGTTCCACAAGACGCTTCGCACGTTCAATCACCATTTCGGCAACTCTCTTGTGATGGTCTGGCAACTCATCAAAAGTCGAATAAATTACCTCAACATTTGGTCCATGAATTGCCTCTTTGATATCTGTAACTTCCTCTGGACGTTCATCAATCAACAGAATAATCATATGCATATCTGGTGCATTTTTTAAAATAGACTTTGCCACTTCTTTTAGCAATGTAGTTTTTCCTGCCTTGGGCGGCGACACAATCATTCCACGCTGCCCCTTACCCACAGGACTCATCAAATCCATAATACGCATTGCGACACTTGCACCTGGTGTTTCTAATTTAATGCGTTTATCTGGAAAAATTGGTGTCATATCTTCAAAATTACGTCTTCTGGTTGCAAATTCTGGCGGAAATCCATTTACTTTTTTTAAATATAATAATGCACTAAACTTCTCGTTCATTGTCTTAATGCGGGTATTTCCTTCAATAATATCTCCTGTGCGCAACCCAAAACGACGGATCTGACTTGGCGCCACATACACATCATTTTCTCCTGGCAGAAAATTATCACTTCTGATAAATCCAAAACCATCTGCCATAACTTCCAAAATCCCTCTTGCTGTGATGCCACTATCAAGCTCCGATGGAAACTTCTCCTCTGTTATCTTGTTTTCTGCCTGTTCTTTTACAGCGCGTTCCTCTGGCTGTTTTGCAGAACGTTCTATATTATTATTTTCTATATACTGTTTTTGTTGTTTTACTGAACGCTCACCATTGTCAGTACTCTGTTCTTTTGTTGCGTTTTGTCCTTGTACATTAGTTTGTTTTACTTTGTGCTCATTTTTATTCGCTTCTGTGGCAAATGCTGGTTCCTTCATACCGCGAAGTATTGGCTTGGGTTCTACATCTTTCCCCGCCTCCTTATCCTTCTCATCTTCTGCCAACATCAACTCAATCAGCTCTGCCTTTTTTAATCCAGTTACACGTTTCATACCACGCGACTTTGCAATTTCCCTTAGTTCAGCAAGTGCTAATGATTCATATTTTTCCCTCATATTAATATACCAGTCTTTTCCTTTCTAAAATAATATGTTTTAACCTTTTCATTCAGTTCTTTGGGATTCACTTTCTATGATTTCAGATAAAAATTCCCATCAAATCGCATAAAATAAACCTTGTTGTCAACATTTGTCTGTACTCTGTAATCAATAATAATCAAACTATTGATACACACAAAAAATCTATCTCTCACAATAGTCAAATATATCCCCATCTCTAATTCACCACGTTTCAATATGTCCCCTTACCGAAACACAAAAGCATGTATCAATCCGTAAATATATTTACAGATCCAACATGAAAATCATACAAAAACGCAGCGCAAAGTACTTCATTCATCACTATCAATATTATAATTCGGAAAATATTTTGAAATGCTGTAAAAACAGATGTAGTCACAAGATTTTCTCACGCACTATCCATCTAAGAAACAGTGTACTGTTCTAAATACATAGTATTGTTTTAAACAATTACTCTTTGATTTTATTATTATAACTCATTTCTTCTGAAATAGAAAGAAGAATTTATTCGGATTAAAAAATTTTTTACACAATACACTATTAAATTTAAATTTTGTCGTAACAGTTCAACTCTACAAAGCGGAATGTATAAAATACTATTGGAACCTTGCTCACATAAAGCACTTTGTATATTTAATTTTTTAGGGCTGCCCCCAACATGAAATAAGTTATTAGAAATGACTTAAATGAATCATCAAAATATATAAACTGCTACGTTATAAATGTTGTTACGATTCACCATCTGAAAACCACTTATAGTAATAGTTAGGACAATATGAGAAATTTTGCTATACAAAAATCGTTTTTCACACTTGAACTATATTCTTATCAAATGCATAGTACATGTGTATTCCTGCCCCATGAAAAGTAACGAATTGTTACATTTTGTTATACGATTCCTACTATAATTGTTGACGTCTGAATCATAACGATTTATTATAAGGTTACGCAAGTATATAAAAATAGATTGAAAAAGGAGATTTTACATATGTCAGCTCAAATGACTACACAAGAAAAAGCATTAGCACTTCACAAAGAATGGAATGGAAAAATCGAAACGATTTCCAAAACTCCTGTCAAGTCAAGAGAAGCGCTCTCTCTCGCCTACACCCCTGGTGTTGCCGAACCATGTAAAGTTATCGCTAATGATAAAGAAGCTGCCTATCAATACACCATGAAAGCAAATACAGTTGCAGTCGTATCTGACGGAAGCGCAGTGCTTGGGCTTGGCAATATTGGCCCTTATGCTGCAATGCCAGTTATGGAAGGAAAGGCTGTGCTTTTCAAAGAATTTGGCGGTGTAAATGCAGTTCCCATCTGCCTAGACACACAGGACACAGAAGAAATTATTAAGGCCGTCACTTGGCTTGCACCAGCTTACGGTGGTATTAATCTCGAAGATATTAGTGCTCCACGCTGTTTTGAGATAGAAGAACGACTCAAAGCAACACTTGATATCCCTGTATTTCATGACGATCAGCATGGCACAGCAATTGTTGTTCTTGCCGGTATTATCAATGCTCTTAAAGTAGTCGGCAAGCAGAAAGAAAATTGCAAAGTTATTGTCAATGGCGCTGGAAGTGCAGGTATTGCTATCACAAAGCTACTGCTCACATACGGCTTTACGAATGTGATTCTATGTGATAAAGTTGGTATTATATCTACCTCAACAGAGGGACTAAACTGGATGCAAGAGAAGATGGCAACAATCACCAATCCAAATAATGAGACAGGCTCCCTTGCAGATGCTTTAAAGAATGCAGATATCTTTGTTGGTGTGTCCGCACCTAATATTGTAACTGCTGAAATGGTACAATCTATGGCACAGGACTCCATTCTTTTTGCTATGGCAAATCCTATCCCTGAGATTATGCCAGATGTGGCAAAAGCCGCAGGTGCACGTATTGTTGGCACAGGTAGAAGTGATTTTCCTAATCAAATCAACAATGTAGTTGCATTTCCAGGCATTTTTAAAGGTGCTCTTGAAGGACGTGCCTCACAGATTACAGAAGAAATGAAACTTGCTGCTGCCAATGCGATTGCGGGACTTGTGCCAGACGAAGAACTGAGTGCAGACAACATTATGCCAGAAGCTTTTAATCCAAAAGTTGCAGAGCTTGTCGCAGAGGCAGTCAAGTCTCATATTGTAAGTTAATTGTAGGTTAAAATGCGCTGGAATGACAAACCCTATCACACACTGGATTATGAATTAAAAAATAAATATGGCGAAAAAGTTTACAAAATTGCACTTGATGCCAACATGACCTGTCCAAACCGCGATGGGTCATGTGGTACGCGAGGCTGTATTTTTTGTAGTGCTGGCGGAAGTGGTGATTTTGCTGCAAAAGGAATCTCAATTAAACATCAACTTGAAAAAGGAAAGAAGATTTTTCACAACAAAAATATTGGAAATCATTTTATTGCTTACTTCCAATCCTACACAAATACCTACGCGCCAGTTGCAAAACTTGAAAAACTCTATCGCGAGGCACTTGACGAGCCCTCGGTTGTGGGCATTTCTATCGCAACCCGACCAGACTGTCTTGGCAATGATGTCCTTACGCTGCTTGAGCGCTTAAGCAAAGAATACCCAGAAAAATTTATCTGGGTAGAACTGGGGCTGCAAACGATCCATGAACACTCTGCTACTCTTATTCGCCGTGGCTACCCACTTGCCATTTTTGAACAAGCAGTCACACAACTGCAAAAAATTTCTATCCCGATAATAACACATGTTATCATTGGACTCGCTGGTGAAACGAAATCCATGATGCTTGAAACCTGCCACTTTCTGGCGCAAAAAAAGGTTGATGGCATTAAATTACAGCTATTGCATATTTTAAAAAACACAGATTTGGTCGAATTATATAAAAAGAAAACCTTTGAAATCCTTGACGTGATGGAGTATATTGATATTATAATCTCCTGTTTAGAAATTCTTCCTTCTGACATGGTGATACACCGCGTAACAGGTGATGGGCCAAAAGATTTACTGCTCGCCCCTTTGTGGAGTCTTGACAAAAGACGTGTCTTAAACACACTCCACCGAGAAATGAAGCAACGTGGTACATGGCAAAGCATAAAATTCACCAATAAATAACAGGTATGATACCAGAAAGGTGTGACAGATACATGACTCAAGACCCTCTTACTCTCTATAAACTAATTATCTTATATATGTTAGATAGAACGCAATTCAAACTCACCTACTCACAAATCAGCAGTTTTATCCTCGAAAAAGAGTATACAAATTTTATGACATTACAACAGGTAATCTCTGATCTTCGAGATGCAGAACTTATCAAAACGGACACCTCATTAAACCGCACTTTCTTTTTTATCACAGAAGATGGCCGCAACACCTTATCCTACTTCAAATATCGTATTAGTGATGCTATCATAGATGATATTAATACATTTTTATCAGAAAAACACTTTGAATTAAAAAATGAGGCGGCGATCTCCGCCAGATACTATAAGGTATCTCTTGGCAAGTATCAAGCAGAATTGATTGCACAGGAAAAAAATACCGAACTGGTAAATATCAAAATCTCTGTTCCTACAGAAGATATTGCAAAAACACTCTGTGAAAACTGGTATAAAGAAAATGAACAAATTTATAAATATTTAATGGAGGCGCTTATGTAAGCGCCTCATTCTTAAGAATTGTTTTGTACTGCCACAAGACTCTCGCCGCCATAAATCTTTCTAAGTTTTGGCTTCTCAATCTTTCCAGTAGGATTTCTTGGAATCTCTGCAAACATAATTTTGCGTGGCCGTTTATATTTTGGGAGTTTCATACAGAATGTATTTATCTCATCTTCTGTACAGCACATACCCTCTTTCACCTCTATAACAGCAGCCGTTATTTCTCCAAGTCGCTTATCAGGAATACCAATTACAGCAACATCTTTAATCTTATTATTTGTCCGAAGAAAATCTTCAATCTGAACTGGATAAATATTTTCACCACCACTGATGACAACATCCTTTTTGCGGTCCACCAAAAAGATAAAACCATCTGCATCTTCCTGTGCCATATCTCCTGTAAATAACCATCCATCACGTAGCACTTCTCTTGTAGCTTGCTCATCATTATAATAGCAAGTCATAATGCCAGGTCCTTTCACAGTAAGTTCTCCAACCTCACCGCGTGTTACCTGCTCTCCATCTTCGCCCACAATCTTTACCTGCCATCCATAACCTGCCTTGCCAATTGCCCCAACCTTATCAATATTTTCAACGCCTAAATGAACACAACCAGGTCCAATAGACTCACTCAATCCGTAGTTCGTATCATACTGATGATGCGGAAATACTTTTTTCCAGCGCTGTATCAAGCTTTGTGGAACTGGCTGCGCACCAATATGCATTAATCTCCATTGAGAAAGCTCATAGTCTGCTAAATTAATATCTCCCCTATCAATCGCATCAAGTATATCCTGTGCCCAAGGCACTAACAGCCACACAATCGTACACTTTTCCTTTGAAACTGCATCCAATATAAACTCTGGCTTCGTTCCCTTCAATAAAACTGCCTTTCCACCTTCTAAAAAGCTTCCAAACCAATGCATTTTCGCTCCTGTGTGATAAAGAGGAGGAATACACAGAAAAATATCCTGTTTTGTCTGTCCATGATGATTCTGCTCCACCTTGCACGAATGCATTAAGCTCTCATGATTATGTAAAATCGCCTTTGGAAAGCCAGTTGTACCTGATGAAAAATAGATGGCAGCATCATCCACATCTGTCAATGTAATCATTGGTGTCTGACTTGAACAATTTGCTGTTAAACTATTATAATCTTCTGCAAAGCTTGGACAATTGTCACCTACAAAAAATAACAATCGATTTTTGCTAATGCCCTCAGCAATCTCCTCCACACGGCCAATAAATTCTGGTCCAAACACCAACACATCAACTTCTGCCAGATTCAAACAGTATTCAATTTCATCTGCTGCATAGCGAAAATTAAGTGGCACTGCAAGTGCTCCTGTCTTTAATACACCAAAATAAATTGGAAGCCACTCTAAACAGTTCATCAACAAAATTGCAACCTTATCCCCTTTTTTGACACCTCTCTGAATCAATAAATTAGCAAATCGATTTGCTTTTTCATTGAATACACTCCATGTAATTTCCCGGCGATAATGTGTCACTGGATTCGGCTCAATCAACTCATATTCTTTCCATGTTACACGCCGTGTCTCCTTGATTTCAGGATTAATTTCCACAAGGCAAATATCATTTCCATACAATTTACAATTTCTCTCTAAAATGTCTGTAATTGGCATTGTTGTTACTCCTTTGACTCATTTTATATTACTATGCACAATCTTTTTTATAGCACATTTAATAACATTATGCCACTTTAAAGTATCAAAGTAAACCCATTTTTATATTTTATTTGTTTTTCTATTACTTTTCACACCTATATTATACGTTTATTGCATGATGCCAATCCAGCGCCAAATGCCTGTTTTGTGGTATTTAATAAAGAAATATGAACTTTGGTATAAATATGATTTGTAACATTTTTCTATTATGTTGATTTGTCTATTAAAAAGTAAAATTCATATGCCAAATCAGATAAAGCTTAAACAATTACTATTTGTTGTAAGACAATTGTTGATGTATCCAATTTACAATGATTTCGACTCCTTTTGATGTCTGCAAAAAACCATTTAATATAATATCAGCTTTCCATTTTGTAGGCTCCACATACTCTCTTTGCCTAGGCTGTACCGCTTGCACATACCTGCTTGTTATCTCACTCAAATTCTGTCCAAAAGATAAGTTTCTTAACACACGCCTAGCAAATCTTTCATCCGAATCACAATCGAAATTGATTTCTTAATAACGATATCAAATACATCGTGTAGATAAACACATTCTAGTATAATGACTTATCATTTTGTAGCTACTATTTCATTGTAGAATAATTCCTCAATTTATGATACTATAAATATTATTTTATAGTAATTATTCTTAACTCTTTTCATCAAAACGAAATGGAGGTTTTATGTTCATACAATATAAGAATTTGACACTCAGAAATGCGACAGTCCAAGACGCAGCGTTATTATCGTCTTGGTGGAATGATGGTGCTGTAATGGCACATGCTGGATTCCCAAATGGAATTGGCCAAGAATCTATAGAAATTGCTGCGCGCATCAAGGAAGATACGGAAGAACACCGACGCCTCATTATTGCGCTGGACAACAGCCCTATTGGCGAAATGAATTATATCACATGTCCAAATCAAGAGAACTGCAAAACTGCTGAAATTGGAATTAAAATCTGCGTTTTTTCCGAACAGGAAAAAGGTTACGGAAAAATAGTATTGAGTATGTTGATTTCATTTTTGTTTTACAACTTGGGATATCAAAAAATAATTCTCGACACAAATTTAGACAACAAACGAGCACAGCATGTTTACGAAAAATTAGGATTTAGAAAACAACGAATCAACGTAAATTCCTGGAAAAACCAGCTTGGTGAATTGCAATCCTCAATAGATTATGAATTAATTCCAGAAGATTTTGTAAATTTTGCAAAATAAATTGACGGAACTCCATTTTTTCACTATCATAGTTATTAGTGTCCTGTGACAAATGGACTATTTAATCAATTTTACTGCAATGCAAAAAGAAATTCATAATGAAAAGAAAGGAATTAACAAATGAGCGAAACAAAAATCATGTTGGGCAATGAAGCGATTGCCCGCGGTGCTTATGAAGCCGGCGTCAAAGTATCTAGTGCTTATCCCGGAACACCTAGCACCGAAATTAGTGAAAATATCGTAAAGTACTCAGAAATCTACGCAGAGTGGGCTCCAAATGAAAAAGTTGCTATGGAAGTTGCTATCGGCGCATCCATCAGCGGAGTACGTGCTATGGCCTCAATGAAAATGGTTGGTGTCAACGTGGCAAGCGATCCGCTATATACAGTGTCCTATATTGGTGCAAATGGTGGTCTTGTTATCGCAGCAGCAGATGACCCTGGTCTATATTCTTCTCAAAATGAACAAGACTCTCGCTGTGTGGCGCGCGTCGCACAAGTTCCTGTTCTAGAACCCTCTGATTCACAGGAAGCGAAAGATTTCACTAAGCTTGCTTTTGAATACAGCGAAAAATACGATACACCTGTTATGATTCGCACAACTACTCGCCTCGCACACTCACAAGGTCCTGTCACTCTTGAAGAACGTCAAGAGATACCAGACAAGCCTTATGAGCGCTGCGCTGCCAAAAATGTAATGATGCCAGCAAATGCAAAAGGACGTCATATTCACGTGGAAAACCGTCTTAAAAAAATGGGTGAGGACGCCTGTGATTTTGCAATCAACAAAGCCATTTACAAAGATACTTCTATCGGATTTATCACAAGTGGTATTCCTTATACATATGTAGCAGAAGCAATGCCAGAAGCTAGTGTATTGAAGCTTGGTCTTGTACATCCACTTCCCAGAAAACTAATCGAAGAATTTGCTTCTAAAGTAGACAAGCTCTATATCTTTGAGGAACTTGAACCACTAATCGAAGAACAGGTCAAATCTTGGGGTATTAATTGTATTGGTAAAGAACTTTTTACCCTGCAAGGAGAATACAGTGCCAATATGATTCGCGAACGTGTACTTGGCATGAAACTTGAAATCACCACCCCCACACAAGTTCCAGCGCGTCCGCCCATTCTATGTCCTGGCTGCCCACATCGAAGCACTTTCTCTGTACTGAAAAAGCTTGGAATCCACGGCGCAGGGGATATTGGTTGCTATACACTTGGCGCAGTTTCTCCACTAAATGTTATCGATACTACTGTATGTATGGGTGCTTCTATTTCCACACTACATGGTATGGAAAAAGCAAAGGGAAAGGAATATATTAAGGATTGGGTTGCACTGATTGGTGACTCTACATTTCTACATACAGGTGTCAATTCACTGATGAATATGGTATACAATCAGTCAACTGGCACTGTTCTGATCCTCGACAATTCCACCACAGGCATGACAGGCCATCAGGAACATGCTGCGACTGGAAAAATGCTAAATGGAAAAGAAACTAAAGCAATCAGCCTCTATCACTTGTGCAAGGCAATTGGCGTAGAACATGTTTATGAAGTTGACGCCTTCGATATCGAAGAACTTGAAAAGCTTGTCAAACGCGAAGTGGCACGCGACGAAGTATCAGTTTTAATTGTCTGCGCTCCTTGTGCACTCTTAAAATCACAAGCTACAAAAGCAAAATGTGTTACAATTTCTGAAAAATGTAAAAAGTGCGGCATGTGTCTTATTCCCGGCTGCCCTGCCCTCACACGAAATGAAGATGGAACTGTCAAGATTGACGATACCATGTGTAATGGCTGCGGTCTGTGCATGAAACGCTGCAAATTCGATGCTATTGAACGTGTAGACTAATATCGAGTAGGGACGACTACTTTCCACAGATACAGAAATTCGTTATACTACTGTTCCAAATTCGCAGGTAAATTATGAATGGAGGTTTTTATGACTACAAAAAATATTATGATCGTCGGCGTAGGTGGACAAGGTACATTGCTCACAAGCCGCATTCTCGGTGGAATCATCACAAAGGCAGGCTATGATGTCAAGCTCTCCGAAGTACATGGTATGGCACAGCGCGGTGGAAGCGTTGTTACATTTGTTCGTTATGGCGATGCTGTGGCAGAACCCATTGTGGAAGAAGGACAGGCAGATGTATTGATTGCCTTTGAACGACTTGAAGCATTGCGTTATGCCCATTTTTTGAAAAAAGACGGCGTTATTATTGTCAACGATCAGCGAATTGACCCGATTACCGTTGTGACAGGCGCCGCACAATATCCTGAAAATATTATTGAAAATTTGACAAAAGAACATAATGTAGTTGCTGTTGATGCAATGGCTGAAGCAAAAAAACTTGGAAATGCTAAAATATTTAATACAATTATTATCGGTGTTGCTGCAAAGCGCATGGACTTTGACAAAAAACAATGGCTTGAAGTCATTGAAAGTACAGTTCCGCCCAAAACCATCGAACTTAACAAGGCCGCTTTTGAAGCTGGATATGCACTCGTATAAATTTTATAAGAATACCGATGGCATTTTTGCCGCGGATCTACTGATATAGGACAAATTCGTACACCTACAATCCTGCTGGAGACTTATCTCAATCGGAGATTGTACTCCCACTGAGACAAAATTGTATTTTACTTACCGCTGATAGTAGTGAGCGTTTTCTCCAGCTAAAATAAAAACTCATATATAAAAAATAAAGGAGATATTTATGCCAAAAAGAAATGATATCAACAAAGTTCTGATCATCGGCTCCGGTCCAATCATTATTGGACAGGCATGTGAGTTTGACTACTCTGGAACACAGGCATGCAAGGCGCTGCGTAAACTCGGATATGAGATTGTTCTGGTAAATTCAAATCCAGCAACCATTATGACAGACCCAGAAATCGCAGATGTAACTTACATTGAACCTTTAAACGTTCGTCGTCTGGAGCAAATCATTGCAAAGGAACGTCCCGACGCCCTCCTTCCTAATCTCGGAGGGCAATCAGGTCTAAACTTATGTTCAGAACTTGCAAAAGAAGGGATTCTTGACAAATACAATGTGCAAGTCATTGGCGTGCAAGTTGATGCTATCGAGCGCGGCGAAGACCGTATCGAGTTTAAAAAATCAATGGATGCTATTGGTGTTGAAATGGCAAAAAGCGAAGTTTCTTACAGCGTTGAGGAAGCGCTTGCCATCGCGGACAAACTTGGATATCCTGTTGTATTGCGCCCCGCCTACACTATGGGCGGTGCAGGCGGCGGTCTTGTATACAATAAAGAAGAATTAAAAACGGTCTGCGCACGTGGTCTTCAAGCAAGCCTAGTCGGTCAAGTTCTCGTTGAGGAATCTATCCTTGGCTGGGAAGAATTAGAATTAGAAATTGTACGTGACGCCGAAGGCAACATGATCACTGTCTGCTTTATCGAAAATATCGACCCATTAGGCACACATACAGGTGACTCCTTCTGCTCTGCTCCTATGCTCACTATCTCTGAGGAACTTCAAAAAAGACTTCAGGAACAAGCATACCGCATTGTGGACTCTGTTAAAGTTATTGGTGGTACTAATGTACAATTTGCCCATGACCCTATCACAGACCGCATTGTCGTAATTGAAATTAATCCTAGAACTTCTCGTTCTTCTGCACTCGCCTCCAAGGCAACGGGATTCCCCATTGCACTTGTTTCTGCGATGTTAGCCGCTGGGTTAACCCTAAAAGAAATCGAATGCGGCAAATATGGTACACTCGATCAATATGTACCTGATGGTGACTATGTTGTAATTAAATTTGCACGCTGGGCATTCGAGAAATTCAAGGGTGTTGAGGATAAACTTGGCACACAAATGCGCGCCGTCGGCGAAGTAATGAGCATTGGCAAAACCTACAAAGAAGCATTCCAGAAGGCAAACCGAAGTCTTGAGACAGGAAGGTATGGCCTCGGACACGCTAAAGATTATGATGCTAAAACCAAAGAAGATCTACTGTTAATGTTAGCACACCCATCCAGCGATCGCCATTTTATTATGTATGAAGCTCTAAGAAAAGGTGCCACGGTGGATGAAATTTTTGATATTACTAAGGTCAAACACTATTTTGTAAAACAAATGCAAGAACTGGTTGAGGAGGAGGAAGCCCTTGTACAATCAAAAGGAGCACTTCCCTCGGATGAAGCTCTGATTTCTGCAAAGAAAAATGGATTTTCTGACAAATACCTAAGCCAAATTTTGGAAATTCCAGAAGAAACAATCCGCAATAGACGGATTGCACTTGGCATGGAAGAAGCTTGGGAGGGAGTTCATGTCAGTGGTACATCCGACAGCGCTTACTACTACTCCACGTACAATGCAGTGGACAAAAATCCTGTCCATACCGACAAGCCAAAGATTATGATTCTTGGCGGCGGACCAAACCGAATCGGTCAGGGTATCGAGTTTGATTACTGTTGTGTTCATGCCGCATTCGCCTTAAAGGAGCTTGGTTTTGAGACTATTATTGTCAATTGTAATCCTGAGACAGTCTCAACGGACTATGATACCTCTGATAAACTCTACTTTGAGCCACTTACCTTAGAAGACGTACTTAGCATCTACCACAAAGAAAAACCACTTGGTGTCATTGCTCAGTTTGGCGGTCAAACACCACTAAATCTTGCTTCAGAGCTAGAGAAAAACGGCGTAAAAATCCTTGGCACACCGCCTTCTATCATTGATTTAGCGGAAGATCGCGACCTATTTCGCTCTATGATGGATAAATTAGGCATTCCAATGCCTGAGGCAGGTATGGCGACCACCGTCGAAGAAGCACTGGCAATCGCAGGTAAAATTGGTTATCCTGTTATGGTTCGTCCCTCTTATGTGCTTGGGGGCCGTGGCATGGAAGTGGTATATGATGATGAGAGTATGGTTAGCTATATGAGCGCTGCTGTAGGCGTAACCCCCGACAGACCGATTTTAATTGACCGTTTTCTCAATCATGCACTTGAGTGTGAAGCAGACGCCATCAGCGATGGTACTCACGCTTTCGTTCCAGCTGTTATGGAACATATTGAACTTGCAGGTGTCCACTCTGGTGACTCGGCGTGCATTATCCCGTCTGTGCATATCACAGAGCAAAATGTAGCGACAATCAAAGAATACACCAAGAAAATCGCAGAGGAGATGCACGTCAAGGGCTTGATGAACATGCAATATGCTATTGAAAAAGGGAAAGTTTATGTACTTGAAGCCAATCCTCGCGCATCGCGCACTGTACCGCTTGTTTCCAAGGTATGTAATATTCGCATGGTACCACTTGCAACTGATATCATAACCTCAGAAATTACCTCTCGTCCTTCGCCTGTTCCAAATTTAAAAGAAAAGGACATTCCATACTACGGTGTGAAGGAAGCTGTTTTCCCATTTAATATGTTCCCAGAAGTAGACCCTGTTCTAGGACCCGAAATGCGTTCAACAGGCGAAGTGCTTGGACTTTCTCCTTACTATGGCGAAGCCTTCTACAAAGCACAGGAAGCAACACAAACACAACTTCCACTTAGAGGAACCGTTTTGATTTCTGTTAACAGCAAAGACAAACCTGAAGTTATTGAGATAGCACAACTCTTTAAAGAAGCAGGATTTGAAATTATTGCAACCGACGGAACTTACAATGCAATCTCGGAGGCAGGTATTGAGGCAGAACCTGTGAAAAAACTTTACGAAGGACGTCCAAATGTACTCGATCTTATTACCAACGGAAAAATTTCTCTAATTATAAACTCTCCCGTCGGCAAGGATAGCGTACATGATGACAGCTATCTTAGGAAAGCTGCAATTAAGGGCAGAATCCCCTATATGACCACAATTGCAGGAGCAAGAGCCACTGCAAAGGGTATCTTATACGTACAGAAAAACGGAAACGCAGATGTGAAATCTTTACAACAATTACACAGTGAAGTTAAAGACAAATAATAATTAAACAAACGGAGTCTTACAGAAATCAACTATTACCCAATTTCTGCAAGACTCCTATTTGCTTTTGTTCAGTCATATATTCTAATTTCTTTCACTTCATTCTGTTGCAAGTGCAACTTTAATTTTCATCATATATTTTTTCTCCCATCTACTTTAGTAGGCGTACAAATCAGGATGTATTTATTATCTCTATAAATTGGCATTTTCAGTCACAAACGACAATATTATCTGTATCTAAAGAAATTCCATATTCAAAAGTAATCGAATTGGCCATGTTAAATGAAAGTACATGAAAAAATCATGTCCATCATGTAAAATCTTAAATATGATGTTGTCTTTTGTATAGCCATATATCAAGGTCAGAAATGATATCACCACCAGTTACCCAAACAGTCCAATTACTTCCTTCAACACCATATGCACACGATTCTGTCCTTTCAATGCCAACACATGCAACACGATCTTCATCAAATATCCACTGTCTTTCAAATTTCTGAAAAACATCATCCAGACTTGGAGCCGCCATATCTATGCTTTCTTGAATTTCAGACGAAATCGTAAATGACTTATTTCTAACATCTGATAAATATCCAATACGTGGAAAATAAGCATAATTACGACGTGCGAAACATGCTTGTAATATATCATTATTTATTGTACTTCCTTGATAACAATACTTTGGATCACTTATCCGGATTTCAATACATCTCATGTTTCTATTAATCCTTCCTTGATAACAATACTTTGGATCACTTTGTCTATGCTATCCTTGTTTTCACTGTAAACACTTTTTGGCATATTAAAACTGACACCATAGAAACCTACAAGCTCCGTATCAAAAACAATCGTTCCCTGTATTGCAGGATTTCCGTCATCATGTATATATTCGTCCCAAAAATACTGTCCTATCAGCCCTTGTGATGTCTGAAAAGACTTTGGCCCATTTGAACCATTGGCGGTCAGCGTCCCATACTGTCCAAAAATACTAAAAATTGCATCTTCCCTTCCTGGCACTTTAACAGAATATCCCCATTGAGGGAATTCCTCCTCCACATCCTGGAGTATATAGTTCCAATCCTCCGGCATTTGAAAGGATATTTCTACTACCACATGTTCATATGGCTTAAATACATAAGCAATATCCATGTATTTTACTTCTTTAGCAGACGTCATTTGTGTTGTTTTCTTTTCCTGTTCGCTGCTAGGTTCTGACTCTGATACACTTTCCATCTTTGCTGGTTCTTCGCTCTGAACAAATGTTTCGAGCTGTATTTCATCAGAAATTATTGACTGCATTTCATTTGCAACTGTTGTTTGTTCCTCTACAGACGAAAGTACCTCATTAATAAATATCTCACTTGATGTCTCTTGTATTTTTTCTTTTGCGCCACATCCGCTAATTAAGAACACCCCTATTATCGCCAGCAATAATATAGACTTTCTTCTTTTCTTCACCATTTCCATCTCCTCATTCTCACCCTACTTTTATTTTTTGGTATCCTGATCAAGACGCATCGTCAAAGATATTCTTTTCTTCATCATATCCACATCCAACACTTTCACATCGACAATATCTCCAACACTAACTGCCTCAAGCGGATGTTTGATAAATTTGTTGGTAATTTGGGAAATATGCACGAGGCCATCTTGATGAACTCCAATATCGACAAAAACACCAAAATCAATCACATTTCTGACCGTTCCTTTCAGAATCATATCTGGCTTTAAGTCTTTCATTTCTAGGACATCGCTTCTCAAAATTGGCTTCGGCATATTTTCTCGCGGATCTCTTGCAGGCTTTTCTAGTTCCTTCAAAATATCTGTCAGTGTAATCTCACCAATTCCCAGTTCCTCCGCCATTTTTTTCTTGTCTTTCACACGCTTTTCTAATCCACTTGCTATTTGCTGTGCAGAAGATTCTGTGCTTTGCTTCTCTGGTGCATTAAACGCTACACCCTCCATAGCCGCTGCAAGTGCTTTTCCCATGGCAGTATTTGTATTTTTAATAACAATATTTTGTTTTTTATTATTTTTTCCTTTTTCTTGTTTTGCTGGTTTTACAGTCTTTGCAGTGGTAGCTTTCTTCTGAATTTCTTTTAAATCCTCCATAGAAATATTAAGTCTCTCTAAAAGCTTCAACGCTGCGTCATAAGATTCCGGGTGTACGCTGGTGGCATCCAATGGATTATCCCCATCTAATATACGCATAAAACCTGCACACTGTTCAAACGCTTTAGGACCAAGTTTTGCCACTTTTAACAACTGCTTTCTATTTGTAAAACGCCCATTTGTCTCTCTATAGTCTACAATATTCTTAGCAATTGTCTTATTGATACCTGAAATGTACTCCAACAATGAGGCAGAAGCCGTATTCAAGTCCACACCAACTTTATTTACAGAATCCTCCACCACACCATTTAACGCTTCACTCAGCTTCTTCTGATTCATATCATGCTGATACTGTCCCACGCCAATTGATTTTGGGTCAATCTTAACCAACTCTGCTAGAGGATCTTGCAATCGTCTTGCAATTGAAGCAGCACTCCTCTGCCCCACATCAAAATTGGGAAATTCCTCTGTTGCAAGCTTGCTTGCCGAATAGACAGAGGCTCCTGCCTCATTTACAATAACATATTGCACTGGAATATCCAATTCTTTAATCAATTCAACAATCACTTGTTCAGACTCTCGCGAAGCAGTTCCATTTCCTACAGATATTAGATTTACATTATATTTGCTGATAAGTTTCTTTAACTCTTTTTTCGCTTCTTCTACTTTATTTTGCGGCGCTGTTGGATAAATAACCTTTGTGTCAAGCACCTTTCCAGTTGCATCCACCACTGCAAGCTTACAGCCTGTCCGAAACGCAGGGTCCCAGCCAAGAACTACTTTTCCAGCAATTGGCGGTTGCATTAACAATTGTTCCAGATTCTTACCAAATACAGAGATTGCGCCGTCTTCCGCTTTCTCCGTAAGCTCATTTCTAATGTCCCGTTCAATTGCAGGTGCTATCAATCTATTATAACTGTCTGTGATTGTCTCCTGAAGTGCTGACGTTGTATTCTCATTTTCTTTTGTAATAATTTTTTTCTCTAAGAAACGAATAATACGCTCCGTGGGTGCTTCAATCTTAACGGAAAGGATTTTTTCATTTTCTCCTCGATTTAACGCAAGAACCCTATGTCCAGCTACTTTGCTTACAGCTTCCTCAAAATCATAGTACATCTCGTAGACACTCTGTGTCTTGGCATCCTTTGCAGTGCTGACAATCTTACCTTCCTCAAAAGTTGCCTGTCGAATATATGCTCTATATTCCGCCTCATCAGAAATCATCTCAGCAATAATATCCATTGCTCCCTGCAAAGCTTCCTTTATATTTTTAACCCCTATCTCCTCATTAACAAAACGCTCTGCTTCCTCGTATAGAGGTTTTTCTGTCTCCTGTGCCAAAATAAGATTTGATAACGCATCAAGTCCTTTTTCTCTGGCAACACTGGCACGTGTTTTTCTCTTAGGTCTGTATGGAAGATACAAGTCATCAACCGTTACCATTGTCTCAGCAGCAAGAATTTTTTCGCGTAACTCCTCCGTCAGTTTGCCTTGTTCTTCAATACTGCTAAGCACCTGTTCCTTTTTTTCTTCCAGATTTCTAAGATACCCTAATCTTTCGTTTAGATTTCTTAAAACCTCATCATTCAATGAACCAGTTACTTCCTTACGATATCTGGAGATAAAAGGAATTGTATTCCCTTCATCTATCAGTTTCACGGCAGCCTCAACCTGCCATTTCTCAACGTTTAGTTCTTCTTTTAATTTTAAAATAATGTCCATTGCTGCTCTTTTCCCTCTTATCCTAGTTTTAAAAACTGTGAAAAACAACTGAATCGAGTGAAGAAGGTTACTTCTCCTACTCCCTTGCACTGCCTTAGTAACTTATTTCCTTTACACAGGCCCATGCATAAACATTCAACCTATCAAAATTCTGATATATTATCACAGTTCCTTGCTATGTACAAGTATCGCGAAACAGTGATACGATACAATTATATGATAAAACATGCTATGATTCAAGAAAATTTCACTGGATTTCATTGTTTTATTGTATTAAACATGATACAATCATCTTCATACGGTTCCATAATGCTCGCACCATCTGAATAATTTCTCAACCTTTCTTTTCACAAATTATTTGGACAGTTATTATGGAAACAAAAATCATATCTAAGGAAGGATCTATCACTATGCAACAACCACAATATAAAAGTAATTTTGAAATCAAATTTCTGGCACGAATGCACACGGGTCAGCACCTTGGAATATTGATCAGTGCAACCTTGATTAAATTTATCATCACTATTTTTGCAATCAATCTTGTTTCTGTATTCGTTCCATCAGGTACTACAATCGGCTATTTTATTAATTATATTCTTGTATTTTTTGTTCAAATAGCGACTTCTATATTAAGTGTAGGCACAGCATTCATATTTCTAAAGTCCGCATGTAGTATGCCAAGTGCAATCAATGATTTATTCTGTGGTTTTCGTCAGAACACAATGAAAATCTTAAAAATTAGCGCCGTTATTGCAATTATTGAATCAATTTGTATGATACCACTTGATATTGCTTCTTTACAGTACTCTGAAATGATTAATTCCATTCCTCTTTTTCAGAATAATGGAACAAGTCTAAATTTTCTTCTTTCAGGAAGTACTATTGACAATCACGAATTTCTTGAAGCTTACAATGTATTTTATAGTGCTTCTATGAAATACTATTTAATTATGTTGATTTGTACTGTAATTTCCACTATACTAACATTGCCCTTTTTTCCCGTATTTTATATGGTACTTGACTTTCCTGATTGGAGTGTAACAACAATACTGAAAAAGAGTTTTGAAGTGATGAGTGGAAACAAGCTACGTTTGTTTTTACTGTATGTGAGTTTTATTCCATCTTTTCTTCTTAGTATCTTTACTTGTGGTATTCCGCTAATTTGGGTTATTCCCTATATGAGTATGGCAGAGACTGATTTTTATCTAGATATGATGTCTGTCCGAAATAAATCAGTCAACAGTATATCTTAAAGACATTTCTTTTACACGACCTGTTCCTGTCATGCACATAAAAAGATGAGTGCCTATACACTCATCTTTTTATGCGCAGACCCATGCAGAGGAAATAAGCCACTAAAACTTCTCACACGAACTCCCATCTGCCCG
>ERZ779637.694-NODE-694-length-19533-cov-10.464319_pt1 | contig 19533 bp, 14 predicted proteins | sample MGYA00514196_ERZ779637 | MGnify/ENA primary metagenome ERZ779637 (study PRJEB29562, sample SAMEA4376700) | mouse gut metagenome | isolation source: Cecum | study: EMG produced TPA metagenomics assembly of the A DSS colitis mouse model was used to assess the...
CCTCCCAGTCAGTTGTGGTGTAGTCGTCCTCGATCAGACCCTGTGCCGTCGCATCATAGAGAATCTTGTAAAGTGCGTAAGGGCCTGTGCCATCGCCGTGATCCTTGAAAGGCTCTGCCTCGTGGATGAATTTCTGATTTAACCATGTCTCGTCGCCGTTTGTGATCGCACCGAGGTAGCCGTCCCATGCGCCGCCCATCGTCCAGCCTGCCGCATAGTTTGTGTAAAGCGGAATCGCGTCGGTTTTGTCCTTGATTGCCTGCAAAGCTGCAATAAACTCGTCGGGAGTCTTAGGCAGCTCTGTCACGCCTGCATCCGCGAACACCTTCTTATTGTAAAGAACGCCCTGCGCATTACCCATATAACCGATGCCGTAGCAGTTGCCTGCCGCATCCTTCCACTGATCCGCAAAGTTGATATACTCGCTCATCTCGTCTACCGTGCCGTAAGGAACAAAATATGTAGGAAGCTCAGCCGCATCGATTGCGGGGATGAACATTACATCGCCCCAGTCGCCTGCCGAAAGACGAAGCAGGGAATCCTCCGCGTAATCCGTGATGCCTTCGGTCTCCACCGTAATGCCGGGATATACTTCGTTAAATTTAGCGATCAGATCAGGAATCGTGCCGTCCTCTTCACGGTCGGTCTTATGATGGATGAACTTGATCGTGGTTGTCAGATCCTTGTAATCCTCACCCAAATTGACGGATGCGTAGGTGAGGCCGGATGCCGCCGCAGGAGCCTCTGTCTCCGCGCTGTCGTCCGCTGCTTCATCCGCTGCCGGAGCCTCTGTCTCATCTGCAGCCGTATCGTCCGCCGCAGCCGGAGCTTCCGCCGCACCGCCGTCATCGGAACCGCCACAGGCTGCCAGAGATAAAGTCATTGCAGCTGCCAAAGTAAGTGCTAACACTTTTTTAAGTTTCATAATAATATCCTCCTTTTTTTATCTGACTCTCTCGGAGTCGTTAGTTAATTATTTAACTTTAAATTAAGTATACATGAGTTAAGTTTTTAATCATCAATCATTATTGCCATTCATATACTATTATTGCTTATTTTGTGCTTTTCTTCCATTTGTACAATTTTTTACATTTATTTTTAGTTATATTTACAATAGATATTTTACATTTAATCAGTATAAACTTAAATATAGTAATTAATATTAATCTTTTTTACTTAATTAAATCATTTTTAAGAAGGCACCATATTAACAATTCAAATTCACACGGACAGATTCATGGATATCAATGGACGTGAATCACTCCTACAAAGTAAGAAAGGACCCATCCATGACATTCCGGGAACAGTATGAGAACACACTCACCGTCAGGACGGATGCTCCATCAGAAAACATACCCGCCGCCTCCTACTTTGCGGGCGTCTTTTATGAACAACAAAAAGACTGTACAGAAAAGATTCCCGCGGTTCTTTGCGGCGGCAGCGTGAAGATCAGTGAGGCGCTCACGCTCTCCTGCACGCCTTTAAACTGCCGTATGCTTCTCTACACACAGGAAGGCGGCGGAGAACTTCTGCTGGACGGAGAACATCATCCGCTGCATCCGGGAACCCTGCTCTATCTGGACCGCAGGGAACTTTCCTTCTCCCTGCATGCCGATCAGCGGCCCTGGTGCTTTATCACATTTTCGTTTGGGGGGGGGCTTTTTCCCGTCTACGAGAGTCTGGTTTCCTTCGACGGATTCCTGCTTGCGCAGCTCGACCAACATTCTTCCGTGCTTCGGAACCTAAAGCTGCTTCTCTCCGGCGAAACCGGTGCCTCTTTGCCCGACAAGCTGCGGGATGCCGGCCTTATAACCGCTATTCTGGCAGAGCTTTTCGCCGGGACGCTCGACTCGCATGATCCGGAGGACGGACAGAAAAAGTGCGCCCCCTATCTGCGGGAACTGAAGCATTATATCGATCATCATCTGGAACGGCCTCTGAAGCTGGAGGATATGGAACGGTACTGTCATATGAGCAAATACCGAATCTGCCATGAATTTTCCGCCGTCTTCGGGATGCCGCCCATCAGATACCTAAATAAAAAAAGGATGGAAGCCGCTGAAAACCTGCTTCTCTCCACAGAAAAAAAGGTTCATGAAATCGCACTGGATATCGGCTGCGAAAACACGAACCACTTTATTCACCTGTTTAAAAAGGAATACGGCTCCACACCCCAGGCATACAGAGAGGCGCATCACACATGATGCATAACCGCTCAGCCTTCGGCTTCCCGGTTACAGAATCTGCCACTCCAAATCGCCTGGCAACGACCGGAGCGGAGCGTAGACCAGATTCCTTATTGACTCAATTTACACATTTTCACGGACTTTGCAGTAAGTGCAAAGTCCTAAGATGAACGGTCATCACGGTGCATTTCATTTACACTTTCCTTATATACAATCCTGCTATCCACAATAATGACGCCCTTCCTGTAAGGCTCCCCTGAAATCTTGCGGATCAAATTCTTCACGGTCTGCTTCGCCATCTCCGGCATATTCACCTCATAGGTGGTAATCCTAACGTCGCACAGTCCCGGCGGCTGATAGTTGTCATACCCCACCACGGAAATATCCTGTGGCACCCGCAAGCCCCGCTGCTCCAGCTCACTGACCAGATTGGCCGCCGCCACGTCGTTGTTGCAGACAAAAGCGGTCGGCATGTCCTCCGGCAGTTTCCACGAGAATCCCACGTCCGAGCGTCCCGTCTCCTGATTCCTGTCGTCCAACACCCAGTCTCTCCTCAGCTCCTGACCGTGCTCACTCAAGGACTTCAAATATCCAAAAAAACGATCCGTGATGGAATCCGTATAGTGCACATTTCCCACAAAGGCTATCTTCTCATGTCCCATGTCAAACAGATAGTTGGTCATCCGATACATGCCCAGGTAGCTGTTGGAAACCACCGAATCATAGACGCCGTTCCGGTCGACAAAATCCAGAAGAATAAACGGCTGTTCCACCTGCTCTATCAGCTTATCCATGTAAGCCTTATTCAGCCTGCCTATGATAATCAACCCCTCCGTCTTTCTCTCCTTGAGAAGCCTCGGCATAACAAGCCTGTCCTCGTCCTCCGCCCGCAGTACCTCCAGCATCGTGAAACATCCTTTCTGTACTGCCGCCGTAGCCACCTCCTGATACAGATTCCAGTAAAAAGACTCGTATTTTGCGAGAAACCGATCCGAAACGACCACGCCGAAGGTATAGCTTACGTCGTTCCCGGAGCGCTCTTTATATCTGGCGGAGGACGACTGATAGCCCATCTCCTCTGCCTTTTTCTTAATTTTGATGCGAAGCTCCTCGCTGACGCCCTTCTGATCCGACAACGCCTTGGATACTGTCACCGTGCTGACCCCCATCACCTTCGCAATATCCGCCATCTTTACCGCTTTTGCCATATCTCCCACCACCGTTTAACTCACAATTTAAGTAATTAACCTAAATTATAAAGTAAATGAAGTTATTGTCAACCTTATTCGGGAAAAAACGGCACATTGTCAAAAATAGACGGTTTTCTTTGTGTAATTTTACATTATATTATTTGGCCTTGAACTGCGCCATATAGAGCTGATAGTACAGCCCCTTCTTTTCCATCAGTTCCTCCGCATTGCCCTCCTCCAAAATCTTTCCGTCATCCACCACAAAAATCCGGTCTGCCTTTCGAATCGTGGACAGTCTGTGGGCGATGACAAAGGACGTTCTGCCGGCCAGCAGATGCTCTATGCCTTCCTGCACCAGCAGTTCCGTCTTTGTGTCTATGCTGGAGGTCGCCTCATCGAGAATCAGTATCTTCGGATCGGATACCATCGTCCTCGCAAAAGCAAGAAGCTGTTTCTGCCCGACGGAAAGCCCGCCGCCGCGCTCTGAAAGCTCCGTATCATATCCCTTCTCCAGCTTCATAATAAATTCATGGGCATTGACCGCTCCGGCCGCCGCCTCGATCTCCTCATCCGTGGCGTCCAGTCTGCCATAGCGGATATTTTCCCGGATCGTACCCGAAAAAAGGAAATTGTCCTGCGTCATAACGCCCATCTGTCTGCGCAGGCTCTCAAGCGTCACCTCCCGCACATCCTGCCCGTCTATTCTGACCGCGCCTTCCGTCACCTCGTAGAAGCGGCTGATCAGATTGACTATGGTGGTCTTTCCCGCTCCCGTCGAACCCACCAGCGCAATAGTCTCACCCGGTTTTATCGTGAAACTCACATCGTCCAACACCTTCACCTTATCGTCGTAGGAAAAACTCACATGGTCAAAAACCACTTCACCCGCAATCTCGGGCATTTCCACCGCCACATCGACATCCGCAATGCCCGGCTCCGTGTCCAGAATCTCAAAGATCCGCTCCGCCCCTGCAATGTTGGTCACCAGCTGATTGTAGAAATTACTGATATTGTGTATGGGCTGCCAGAACATATTCAGGTAAGTGCCGAAGGCGATAAACGTACCCACCGACACTCTGTCCACGCCCAGAACCACAATTCCCGTAAAATAGAGGAAAATACAGCCCAGCCCCCATGACAGGTCGATCACGGAACCGAAGGAGTCGCTCATGCGCACCGCGTCGAAAAAAGCGTTTCTGTGCTCCGCTAGAAGTTCGTCAAAGGTATCCTCCGTCTCCTTTTCGGCACGGAAACTCTGAATAATGCGGATACCCGCCATATCCTCATGAATAAAGGCGTTCAAATTCGCCGATTTCTTCCGAAAAATTTGCCAGCGCGGATGGGCCTTGTATTCGATATAAAAGGTCGCCACCGCCATAAACGGCAGGGTGAGTAAAGACGCGAGCGCAAGCGCCGGATTCTTGCAGACCATAATTACAATCACCGCAATCACCTTGAGACCGTCCGGCACCAGCGTAGTCACACAGTTGGAAAGCACATCCTTTAAGGAATTGATATCCCCTATAATGCGGGAGAGAATCTTCCCCGTCGGCCTGCTGTCAAAAAAAGCAAAATCCAGTTTCTGGATGTGGGTGTACAGCTCCTGTCTGATTGTCAGCAGAATCCGATTGCACACCTTCGCCATAATATACATCCTAAGCTTCACAGTCACCACCAGCGACAGATTGATTGCCAACGCTATCACAAGCAGCCGGTAAAGCCCCTTAAAATTATTTTGACCAATATAGTCATCTATGGCGGACTCTATGATCAGCGGGTTCGCTAAGCGCACCGCCACGCCGTACCCCATAACCGCAAGCACCAGAATAATCTGCCATTTATAGACAAACAAATAACCAAGCAGCCGCTTTAAGGTCTGCACTTTGCTCCGCGCCGTGCTCTGTTCGTCATCCTTATACGAGTTAAAGGACATTTTTCTCACCTCCCGTCTTTTTCATCTCTCGCTCCGCACCCTCCACCGGCTCCTTCTTTCCTGCGTCGTCCCTGTCCGCTGTCTGTATTCCTTGTTCCATCCTGTCCGCAGTCCGTCCGCCGCCGACTCTATCCGTGGCTAATGCGCACGCTTTGTCACCGTTCTCTATCGTGTGCGCGCCATCCCCGGACATCTCCCCGTACTGGGATAAGTATGTTTCATAATACAATCCCCGCTTTGCAAGCAGCTCCTCATGGGTGCCCCGCTCTGCTATGGCGCCGCCCTCCAGCACGAGAATCTCATCCGCGTGGCGCACCGCGCTGATTCGGTGTCCGATAATGATCTTCGTCGTATTTTCAAGCTTCGTAAGCGTCTGCTGGATCATCTGCTCCGTCTCCGTATCCAGCGCGGAAGTAGAGTCGTCCAGCACCAGAATCGGATATTTCTTGGAGAGAGCGCGCGCTATGCTGATGCGCTGCTTCTGTCCGCCGGACAATCCCACGCCCCGCTCGCCGATCACCGTGTCGTACTGCTTCTCCATCCGCTCGATGAAACCGCTCGCCTGCGCATCCGTGGACGCTTTCCGCACGGTCCTGAAATCCAGATACCGTTTTTTCCCAAGCTTGATATTGTCGTTTATGGTATCCGAAAACAGAAAGACGTCCTGCATCACAAAGCTTATGCTGGTGCGAAGCTGTTCCAGCGAAAGCATGCGGATATCCACATCATCCAGATAGATCACGCCTCCCGTGGCATCGTACATACGCTGTAAAAGCTGAATAATAGATGTCTTGCCCGCCCCCGTGGTTCCCATGATGCCAAGCGTCTTGCCCGCCTCCACGGTAAAAGTGATATCGTGCAGAATCTCATGCTGATCCGCCTTATGGAAGGAAACGTGGTCAAAACAAACCTTTCCCCGCACCTTTTCCATTTTGACCATATCAGTCATTTCTGTAACCGTAGGCGTTTCCTCATATATTTTCTTTATCTTTTTGTTGGACGCCACCGCGGAGGAAAAACTGTTGGTAAGCCAGCCCAGCATTTCCATGGGCCAGACGATATTCATGGAATACTCCACAAATGCCGTTATCTGCCCGAGCGTCATCTCTCCGTCGATCACAAACCGTCCGCCGACCAATAAAGTCAACAATGGCAGAATCGTAGTAATCACCGTAAAAACCGGATAGTATCGCACAAGCACCCCCGACTGCGCCATGTTCAGCTCATAGTACCGTTTGTTGTGGGAGAGAAACTTGTCGATCTCGAAGGATTCCCTTGCAAACGCCTTGACCGTGCGCACGCCTCCCAGATTTTCCTCCGCCACCGTATTGAGAACCGCGTTCTCCTCGCTGATCGATTCGTAGACCGCGCCCAGCTTCCGCTCCATAATCACCGCCACCACGCCGCACAGAAGCATTGCCGCCCCGGAAATAAGCGCCAGTTTCCAGTTGATCGTAAACATGCACACGAGAATGATGCCGGTATGATAAAAAACTTCAATCAACAGCATCCCCACATAGCCCACCGCGTCCCATATATGGTCGATATCCTCCTTGACGCGCGCCATCAGTTCCCCCGTGTTCGTCCGGTCAAAAAAATCCGCACTCAAAGACTGGATATGCCGGAACAGATCCCGCCGCATATCCCCGGAAATTCTTGCGCCGTTCTTGTCAAAGGTGTACTCCTTTACATACTGGAAAATGCACCTGCCAAGCCCTACACTGAAAAAGCCCAGCAGCAGGAATTTCAGTTCCCCGATATTCCCGCCAACAATCACATCGTCCACCACATGCGCCGTCAGTCTCGGCGCCACCATATCCAGCGTGACCGCGATCAGAAGGGACAGCACCGCTCCCAAATAGGAGAACCGGTAGTCCCATATGTAACTTGATATTTTTTTCATGTCTGATACCCCCTGTACCTCCGCAACATAGAAAAAGGGCTGCGGTAATAAAATTACCACAGCCCTTAAAGCCCGACATAACTATTCACCGACCGGCAAGGTCAACAATCCCTGCCCCAGCCGATTTTTCTATATGCGGAGGTAATTTCATGTAACGTCACTCTATGCAGTTGTGTATTACTACCGACTGCGAAATTGATACCGCGTATAAACATAAGATTACCTCCTTTCTGAAATTTGCTTTCGTTTATAGTTACATTTTTATGATGCTTTTGCCATCTTAGTACATATGACAGGTCTTGTCAAGAAAAACTTTATTTCCTGCCAGCATGATTTGCCCGACAGATGCTGCTCCGGCCGAACTGTTAATGCTCCATCTTCCAGAAATACGCGCTGTAAGCGGGAAGCCGGCTTCCGCCGCCAAAATCGTGCTCTTCCCCTGTGATCAGATCCACGGCCATGCCGCAGCCGGCATCGAAATGGGCGGTATAGTCCTCCCCGTCGGCGTTGATCGCTACAAGCACTCTCTCGTCCTCGCACTTGCGCTCAAAAATGCACTGTTTGTTGGTCAACACCACTGAGCGGAAATCGCCGTAGTTGAGCGCTTTAGAACCTTTCTTTGCCTCAGCAAGTTTACTGATCCACTCAGAAAGCTCATTCCACACAGGCGCCTCAAAGCAGGCGCGCAGCGCGGGATCGCCCTCGCTCTTATTTGCCTTCGCCCCCCACTCGCTGCCGTAGTACACACAGGGAATACCCGGCATACCGAAGCACAGCGCGTAGATTAGCGGCAGGTGTTTTTCGTTCGTCAGATTGCTGGCGATCCGGCTCACATCATGGTTATCCACAAAGGAGAGCAGATGCTTGCCGCGGTAGAGGCACCAGTTTTCCGGTCCGAACTGCCTGAGCAGGGAATGGTTGATCTCAAACATATTCATACTGTTAAAGCTGGAGAACAGCCCCTTGTAGCACTCATAGTTTGTGGAGGAGTGCAGCATCTGATCGTTCACCATCTGGTTGTAATCGCCGTGAAGCATCTCTCCCAGCAGATAGAACTCCGGTTTCAGACCGTCCGTAAACGCCCGGAGCCTCCTCACAAAATCATGATCCAGACAGTACGCCACATCCAGACGCAGACCGTCGATGTCAAATTCCTCCACCCAGCCTTTCACGCTGTCCAGAATGTGGTTGATCACATCCCCGTGGCGCAGGTTCAGCTTCACAAGATCGTAATTGCCTTCCCAACCCTCGTACCACAGACCGTCGTTGTAGTTGGAGTTTCCCCCCAGATTGATGTTAAACCAGCTTAAGTAGGGAGAGTTTTCCCTGTTCCTCAACACATCCTGAAAAGCCCAGAAACCCCTGCCCACATGGTTAAACACCCCGTCCAGCACCACCTTGATGCCGTTCTTGTGCAGGTTTTCACAGACTTCTTTGAAATCCTCGTTGGTTCCCAGCCGACAGTCAATGGTGTGGTAATCCCTCGTATTGTACCCGTGGGTGTCCGACTCAAACACCGGGGAAAAGTAAATCGCGTTGATCCCCAGCTTCTTCATATGAGGAATCCAGTCGTTCACCTTTAAGATGCGGTGCGTAAGCTGCCCGTCATTCTCAAAGGGCGCACCGCAGAACCCCAACGGATATATCTGATAAAACACACTTTCAAATGCCCACATAGTTTTTTCCTCCATTCCGAAACCCCTCTTATGCACAGACAGCCGCCGCGGCGTTCTGCTTTCGGTTTCCCTCTTACACCTTGCACAGTTTTTGTCCAGCCATGCTTCAGTATCAACATATTGTATTTTACCACGATTTAGTATACCACTATTTGCCATTCTGCGTCAAACAAGTTCTGCTCTTTCTCTTCCGCCATCGGTTGACCCGATGGGTTTGCTCTTTCCAAACCAAAAACCGTTCACCGACTTTTCCACAATTTTTACGCCCCAATTTTTAAAAAGTTATCCAAAAAAAGCTGAGAAATCCCCAATTTCCACAAAGTTATCCACATTGACAGCGTCGTCATTTCTTGTCGAACCATGTACCGTTTCTTCGCAATCTGTCTGTCATTTTCGGTTTTTTCTTATATCTTTTTGTCGAACAGGCTTATTTCCTGCCGATATTATTGACCTCTTTTGTAATATCCTGTCTGACAGCAGTCAATCACATTTTGTCTCTTGACGTGAGAAGTCAATCCACACAGCTTGTCTCTTCCACAGACTTTTTGTCTAATTCTTTGTTGACTCATTTGGACACCGCAAAAAGCCGCGCTTTAGAGCCACTCATCCCAAAATCTTTCCACTTTTCGACCTATTTGGTCAACTGTAACAACAACCTTTTCCTGCCATTCCCGCGGAAATAACCGCTGATAAGCCGGGGACAAAAACCGCTCGTCCAAAAGCGCGACAACCCCGAAGTCATCCACCGTGCGGATCACCCGCCCGGCCGCCTGCAGCACTTTGTTCATGCCCGGATAGCGATAGGCATAGTTGAAGCCGTTCTCCCCCCAGCCGTCAAAATACTTTTTCAAAAGCTCCCGCTCATTGCACACCTGGGGCAGCCCCGTCCCCACGATAATCGCGCCGATCAGGCTGTCGTTCTTCAAGTCAATTCCCTCACTGAAAATACCGCCCATCACGCAAAAACCGAGAAGACTCCTTTCCTCCTCCATTTCGATATCCATTTGAATCAGCCTCTGCAGGTCGCAGTCCTCATTCCCACGGAAACGGTTTAAAAAGGCTTCCCGAGATTCCTCATTCATATGGCTCTCCTGCAAAATACATTCCACGGTCTCCTCCTCATTAAAATACTTCCGGTAAATTTCAAAAACCCGCTGTAAAAAAGAGTGGGAAGGGAAAAAGACCATATAGTTGCCCTGTCTTTTCTCTATGATATTGTGAATGTAGGACGCGATCCGATAATACTCCGCATCTCCCCGGCGGGTATAGCGGCTTGTCACATCGCTCCCTATGTACAGTCCCAGCTTGTCCGGCCGAAAGACCGACTTGGCGTAAACCTCATAGTCCCCTTCTTCCGCCCCCAGCAGCGTCTTGTAATACAGGATCGGCAGAAGCGTCGCTGAAAACAAAATGGTGCTGCGGCCCCGTCTCATGCAGTTTCGCAGATTGCCCGCGGGATTCACACAGAACAGCTTCACAATGAAGCTGCCGTCCTCCCGCAGTTCCGAGTAGGTCACATAATTTTCATCCGCCAACTCATACATTTCCAAAAAATGGGAGACCTCAAAATAAAAGGACAGGATGTCCGCCCGCACGGGACTGTCGTCATGATCCTCCAGATAATCTTCGATGGCTGCACCGAGACGCATCAACGCGCGGACAAGCGCGTCTGTCTCCTCCACCACCTGACAGCCCTCGCACTCCCTTTTCAGTGCAAGCATTTCCTTATTGCATTTATCCAGATTTTTGGCAATCCGCTCGTCGTATGCCTTCACCGTCCTTTTCAGTTCCAGAAAGGACTCTTTGCAAAGAAGGGCACTGTACATCTCCCTGCCCCGCTCCACCAGATTGTGAGCCTCGTCCACGAGAAAAATATACTCGCCCCTGACTCCCTCCGCAAAAAAGCGGCGCAGATACACATGGGGATCAAAGAGATAATTGTAATCACAGATCACCGCGTCGGCAAACAGGCTCATATCCAGACACATCTCAAAAGGACATACCTGATACTTGCGCGCATACTCCTCTATCCGTTCCCGCGTGAAGTTGTCCGCATGAGTCAACAGCTCGTACATCGCCTCATTCACCCTGTCATAGTGCCCCTTCGCATAGGGACAGGCTGCCGGGTTGCACTCGGGTTGATTTGGCCGGGCAAAAACACCTTTTTCCCCGTTCACCACGCCGTCTGCGTACTGTGTCTGCAGCGGATTTCCATCTGCCGGTCCGCGCATAAAGCAGATTTTGTCCTTGGCGGTCAATATGACGCTTTTCAGTTTCAGTCCCCGCTCCCGCAGCAGATTGATCGTGTCGTCCGCCACGGTGCGGGTGATGGTCTTGGCCGTCAGATAAAAGATACGCTCGCACAGCCCCTCCCCCATGGCTTTCAACGCCGGAAATACCGTGGAGATCGTCTTGCCCGCGCCCGTGGGCGCCTCGATAAAGAGCTTGCGCTTGTGGTAAATCGTCTGATACACATAAGTCGCCAGCTCCTTCTGCCCCTCCCGGTAGGGAAAAGGAAATTCCATCTCCTTGATGGATGCCTGCCTGCATTTCTGCCACACAAACTGATAGTCCGCCCATTTTCGGTACTGCTCCATCAACTCCTCAAACCATATCCGCAGTTCCTCATACAGATACTCCTCGTGAAAATAACGGATTTCCTCCGTCTCCATATGACAGTAAGTCATGCGCACCCGGATATCCGACAGTTTTTTCTGCGTGGCATAAATATAGGCATAACACTTCGCCTGCGCCAAATGCACGGGGACGGGCCCTCTCATTTTCTTCAGATCATGGTAGGTTCCCTTGATCTCGTCTATCGTGACCGTCAGTTTCTGTACTGACTGCTCCTGCCCCGGCGTCAAGGCCGGGGGCGTCTCCACGCCGCCGGCCGCCTTTTCCTCCATCCCGGATTGTTCTTCCTTTTGCGGCAGCTTACCCGCAGATTCGGGCATCGGATGCCCGGCGTACTCCGTAATGATGCCGTCGGCACGGCCCTCCACCACGATCTCGTACTCTCCCGCGTCATAGACATGGGAGAGAGACACCTCTGCCTGGTAAGAAGGTCCCATCCGCCGCTGGATCATGCGATGAATCCGTCCTCCCTCCTGCATGGCATTTTCAGGTGACGCCGCTTTTCGATTGTCGATATCGCCGGAGCGCAGAATAAATTCCACTAGGCCCCGCACGGAAATGCGTACTTCCATATGAAATACTTCCTCCACTTCCGCATAGGCAGATTCGAGATGCTTCGCATCTCTCATTCGCGGTCTCCGTTCCACTTCGGTCCGCGCAGGGCAGACGTCCCTCCGGACGTCTTGCGCCTCGTCATAAGCTGTCAAAGACAGTCTTACATGCAAGCATGTATCCTGTCTCTGCCATCTTCTGCCTCTGCCTATGCGCGCAAAATAAAGACTCCCTACATAAGATAATCTTACGTTATCTTACATAGGGAGTCAATGTGTTCGATGTGTTCCATACAGCCGGAATCTATACCGCTACCGCCCATTTTCTGAGAGTTCTCTCAAAATCGGGTTCGTAGCCATTGTACGCAACGGTTAAAATCTGATTGAAATTCAGACCTAACACACCGATGATGGATTTTGCATCTACGATAAAGCTGTTGTAGAAAATATCCACGTCACAGTCACATCTGGTAGCCGCGGACACGAAGTCCTTTACCTCATCCGGTCTCAATTTGATTTTGTGTTGCATAACGATCACCTTCCTTTTCACTTATGTATGCGAAAGGCACACATAGATAAAACGTTTTCAGCTCCTCATTTGAGTAGATTATACTCCATTATTTTCATTTGTAAAGAGTTATTTTTGTTTCCAACACCGTACAATTTTGGCATTTTTCGGATGTTTTTCAAAACTTTACATAATTACTTTGAATGTCAAATCGTTTTTTGTGAAATCTGCCTATTGTCCCTTCTTCCTCCCTTTTCAGAAGACTGCATTTTATCATTTTTGCTGAAATTCCACCATATAATCTTGGTAACGATACGCACACATCTGTCTCTGCAGTTTCCTGTTTTCCCGGGTTTTAATACCGATTGTTTTATGGAATGCACGAAATAACTCCTGATACGCCTCCTCCTTCTTCGACCGGGCAGGCTCCTGCAGGACAAAGGATTCCCCCGCCGTCACCAGATACCACTCCTCCCCCGCGGGGTGCACACCGAAAAGATTTCTGTTTTCATCATACACCATAAAGTTCTCGATGGGCAGTCTGTCCGCAAAGTGCGGCATGATAAAAGGTATCACATTATTTTTCGGCCCGATCCGCGAAAAAAGAACCCCTTCTTTCGCAATTTCCGCATCCGCCAGCTCCTGAAACCGCAGGAACTCTATCTCGTAGTGTGCTTCATTGGCGGTAAACCGCGCCAACTCAAAACACCGCACAACATAGGGATTCCTGAGATTTTCCATCACCCGGCTTCCGCTGCCCGCCGTGATCGCATCCACCACAGTCTTATATACCGCCTCCCCCTTATCGGGATAGCAGGATGCCGCCGCCCGGCAGATGGAATGGTACACATGCTCACCCAGCCGCTTCCTGAGCGTACCCGCCACCTTTTCAGTTTTGACAGGATCATGGGAAATATACATGTAATTTGCAAAGAGCCTGAGATTCTCCTCCTCGCCCACCTGGATATGCACATGCTCATGTCCCTCCCTCAAGGCATAGGCATCGTATATCCCGGTGAAAATCCCCTCCAGAGAATCTTCGCAGATCAAGTACTTTTCTTCCATAAATAAATGCTCCTATATGCCGGCCACTTTCCGCACATCATCAAACCCGTAACCGTTCATCCTTCGGTCTCACTGTTACAAAATCTGGTCAAATCTACGCATTCTTACTGACTTTACAGCAAGTGCAAAGTCCTGCGCTAAACTGTTGCTCACCCCCCTCCATGTCGAACAGCGACATCTGGCGGTAAGTAGTCCCGTCCGTCATAAACGGCAGCTTCTCCCCTCTGCCCATCCGGTTCTGGTAGGTGAGATTTTGCACGATATACCGCTCCTCCAGCTTCGTCGGATACATCATCCTGCCATTACAGGTAATAAAATAGAGCGCGCGCTTCAGTACCACGCCGATCTTCTTCAAATCCTCAAAGGTAAGATTCCCGAACCGTCTGGCCGCCACAATCCGCCTGGCGCTCTTGACTCCCACCCCGGGGATGCGCAGCAGCATATGGTAATCCGCCCGGTTGATCTCCACAGGAAAGCATTCCAGATGCCGAACCGCCCAGTCCGCTTTCGGGTCGATGGCCGTGTTGAAGTTCGGTCTGTCCTCCGTCAACAGCTCATCCACCTTAAAATGATAGAACCGCAGAAGCCAGTCCGCCTGGTAAAGCCTGTGTTCGCGCAAAAGCGGGGGCCCTCCGGCCGGCGCCGGGAGCTCCTTATCCTCGTTAACATTCACGAACGCCGAGTAATATACCCTCTTTAAAGAAAACTTTTCATAGAGATTTTCCGCCACCGACATAATCTGGTAATCGCTCTCCGGCAGCGCGCCAATCACCATCTGGGTGGACTGCCCCGCCTCGCAAAAGTGAGGCGCATGCTTATATAAGGTAAGTTCGTTTTTATTCTCCGAAATGCCGTTCTGTATCTGGCGCATGGGTTTCAAAATATTTTTTCGGTGCTTATTGGGCGCGACCGCCCGCAGTCCCTCCGCCGTCGCCATCTCCAGATTCACGCTCATGCGGTCAGCCAGATAACCCGCCCGCTGAATCAGAAGCGGATCCGCCCCGGGAATCGCCTTGATATGAATATATCCCTGAAAGCGGTGCAGCGTGCGCAGCCGGTGCACGGTCTCACAGATCAGCTCCATCGTATAGTTCGGGCTGTATAAAATACCCGAGCTCAAAAACAAACCTTCTATATAATTGCGTCTGTAAAACTCCATGGTCAGCTCGCAGACCTCGTCCGGTGTAAACGAAGCGCGGGGCACGTCGTTGGAACAGCGATTCATGCAGTATCTGCAGTCATAGATGCACTCGTTGGTAAATAGGATTTTCAGCAGAGAGATACACCGGCCGTCCGCCGCAAAGCTGTGGCAGAGTCCCGCCGCCACGGTATTGCCTATGCCCTGCCCGTCGTTTTTTCGTGAGGAGCCGCTGGAGCTGCACGACACGTCATATTTCGCCGCATCACCCAGTATTTTCAATTTTTCCATAACCGACATCTGCGGCGCAATTCTCAACTCCATCCCGCTCACACTCCTCTGCCCTGTATGCGCTTTTCCCGAAAATCCCACGGCCCTCTTTCCGTAGTTCCGGAGCCACATTTCAGAACACACGTTCTTTTATGTTTGTATCTTAACATATTGCCTCCCCTATTGCAAGCGTTTTTAGAACATTTGTTCATGTTTTATTTTAAAAACGTTGCACAACGGGACATGTTACAGTATAATCAACATATTATATGCAAAAGGAAGAGGATGGAAACATGGAAACAACTAAGAAAAGAGGAAACTTTACAGGCAGAATCGGATTCGTTCTGGCGGCGGCAGGCAGCGCGGTGGGACTCGGCAATATTTGGCGGTTCCCTTACCTTGCGGCAAAGGACGGCGGCGGACTGTTTATTTTCTGCTATATTATCCTGGCGCTGACTTTCGGCTTTACGCTGCTCACGACGGAGATCGCGATCGGCAGAAAGACCGGGCAAAGTCCGCTCACTGCCTATGGGGTGATTCACCCGAAATGGAAGGGACTCGGCATTCTGGCAAGTCTTGTACCGATTATCATTTTACCTTATTACCTCGCCATCGGCGGCTGGGTATTAAAGTATCTCACGGTCTTTATCACCGGAAAAACGGCGGACGCCGCCGCTGACGGTTATTTTACCGGGTTTATCTCCCGGCAGATCAGCCCCGTGGTCTTCATGGTCATTTTTACGGTGCTTTCCTCGGTTATTATCTTCGGCGGCGTAGACAAAGGCATTGAACGGGCAAGCAAATTTATCATGCCTCTGCTTCTTGTCCTGATTATCGGTATTTCCTTTTACGCGCTGACACTCAAGCACACGGACGCTGCCGGGCTTGAGAGAACCGGCCTGGATGGGCTGAAAATATATCTGCTCCCCAATTTTGAGGGCGTAACCCTGCAGGAGCTTTTCCTTGTAATTATGGATGCGCTGGGTCAACTGTTTTACTCCATCAGCGTCGCCATGGGCATCATGGTAGCATACGGCTCTTACGTGAAAAAGGACGTGGATCTGATGCCTTCCATCAACCAGATCGAGATTTTTGATACCGTGGTCGCCCTGCTTGCGGGTCTGATGATCGTCCCTGCCGTCTATGTTTTCATGGGAACCGAGGGCATGTCCGCCGGACCGGGACTCATGTTTATCTCCCTGCCGAAGATTTTTGCAGAGATGGGATGGGTGGGGACAGTCGTCGGCATCCTGTTCTTTGTGATGGTCGCCTTTGCGGCGGTGACCTCCGCCGTGTCCATCATGGAAGCCATTGTCGCCAGCCTGGTGGACAAGTTCCATCTGTCCAGAAAAAAGAGCGCGGCGCTTGTTACCGCTTACGGTCTGATCGTCGGGATGACTGTCTGTTTTGGATATAATTTCTTATACTTTGAGTTAAAGCTGCCCAACGGCTCTGTAGGCCAGCTTCTGGATTTGATGGACTATATCAGCAACAACTGCCTGATGCCGCTTGTGGCGCTTTTGACCTGTATTCTGATCGGCTGGGTCGTAAAACCCAAGGTCATCATCGACGAGGTGACCCAGGGCGAGCACAGGTTTGGCCGGAAACGCCTGTATATCGCGATGATTACGGTGATTGCCCCGTTGCTGTTATTTATGCTGTTATTGCAGTCGTTCGGGATTTCCTTCTGATTGCCATCCTCCTTTCTATGAAACAAAAGAATCCCGGAGCCAATCATCCGACTACTCGGCATGATGATCTCCGGGATTTTTTGTTTATTTTGCCAAAAGTCTCTTTTTGTATGCACGGATTCTTGCCGCGTATTTACTCGTCATAACGACGCCGACGATCATCATGCCGAGCGTCACGCCCTGACAGAAGCCGCCGAGGAAATTGTTGGCATGATCCGTAAATAATAGAACTAAGTAAACAATCGCCGCAAGCAGTCCGCCGATAAACAACACATGCATACGCCTCGTAATTTTCTGTTTTTCTTCATTGCTGTAATCCGCCACTTTTAATACCGCTTCTTCCAATTCTTTATCCATCTTTTCATCTTTCCTTTCTCCGTCGAGCAGTTCCCGCAGTTCCACTTCATAATAATCAGACATTTCTATCAGAATGTCCAGATCCGGCATATTACTGCCCGTCTCCCATCTGGATACCGTCCGCCGTGATACCCGCAGGCGCTGTGCAAGCTGTTCCTGCGTAAGCCCCTTTTCTTTTCGCAGCTCCTTAAAAAACATCCCTATTTTCATCTGGTCCATCATTCTGTGTCCTCCTTTATAAAAAAGAATAACACTTTCTGCATCATATAAACAGGACAGCAAGCGGGCATTCCCCTTGTTTTCTCTATGGGACATGGGTTGTCCTGTCCATTTTACCCTGTTTTCGGTAACTATTCAGCCTTCGGCTTCCTAATTACCGAATCCGGTCTATTCCAGTTTTGCCTTCGGCAAAGAGACCGGATTCTTCAGAACCTCTACATATTCTCACGGACTTTGCAGCCAAGTGCAAAGTCCTGAGCTGAACTGTTCCTGTTTTCTCCCTCAGTACAATTACGGTACTGGAAACGCACCGGTATTTCTGCTATACTGTTAAGGAGCTTTTTAATGAGGAGGTTTATACATATGGATATTCTATCACTTCTTTCCGACGCTCTCCCGTTCATTGTTTTAACGGCTGCCGGACTTTTTCTGCTAATGGCCCCCTACGGTATGATTCAGAGAGTTTTTCCGAACATTGTCGCCAAAAAATACGTGAAACTATGCGGCGTGATCGTTCTGATTTGCGGTATTGGGGGCGATATCCTTCTATTTTGGGATGTTCTTGCCGGATAACGCCGCGTGGACGCTCGAAAAGACCCGGTAAAAATTTTTCTTTTGTTCCTGCCGTAAAAGCGGTTAAATAATAAGTAAAAAGCGGGCATATGACCCGCGCAAAAAGTGAGGTATGACGACACATGGACAATTTAATCATTCCACAGGATTACAGATCTGCGCTGAATCTGCACGACACCCAGATCGGCATCAAGACGGTCAAGGATTTTTTTCAGGTGCAGCTTGCCGAAAGACTGCATCTGCTGCGGGTATCCGCACCCCTTTTCGTGGAGCCGGCGTCCGGCCTAAACGATAACTTAAACGGCGTGGAGCGGCCCGTCACCTTCGGTATCAAGGAGCAGGACGACGCCCCTGCCGAGATCGTGCACTCTCTGGCGAAATGGAAGCGCATGGCTCTGGGCAAATACGGCTTTTCCCACGGGGAGGGGCTTTACACCGACATGAGCGCCATCCGCAGGGACGAGGCCACGGACAACATCCACTCCATCTACGTGGATCAGTGGGACTGGGAAAAGGTCATCTCCCGCGAGGAGCGATGTCTCGATTATCTGAAGGAAACGGTGAAATTGGTCTATAAGGCGCTGCGCAAGACCGAAAAATACATGGCCATCCAATACGATTACATAGACGAGATCCTGCCCCACGACATCTTTTTCATCACCACGCAGGCGCTTGAAGATCTCTATCCCGGCACCACGCCGAAGGAGCGGGAATACCTGATTACCAGAGAAAAAGGCGCGGTCTGCCTCATGCAGATTGGCGATTTACTGGCTTCCGGCGAAAAGCACGACGGCCGCGCGCCGGACTACGACGACTGGACGCTCAACGCGGACATTCTGGTCTATTATCCCGTGCTCGATATCGCGCTGGAATTATCCTCCATGGGTATCCGCGTGGACAAGGACGCGCTTCTCTCCCAGCTTGACAAGGCGGGCTGCCCCGAGCGGGCCGAACTGCCCTTCCAGAAGGGGGTCATCGAGGAAACGCTGCCCTTCACCATCGGCGGGGGCATCGGACAGTCGAGAATCTGCATGTTCTTCCTGCGCAAAGCCCACATTGGAGAGGTGCAGTGCTCCCTCTGGCCTGAGGATGTGACGAAGGAAGCGCTGGCTGGCGGCATACAGCTTCTTTGACCATCGGCATGTAAAACAAAACGGCAGTGTGGGCACGACAGAAAGCATCTGTCATGTCTGCACTGCCACTATATGAATCAATGCAGGCATTCTCCAATGAAATCGCATATTCATAAAAATCGGCGGCCCTCTTGCCAGCCAGCCTCTGCAGCTTTGCATTCTTTAAAAGAAGCGCAGCAAAGCGCCGTCCACTGGCAGTCCCCGCAGATCTCTTCGCGTTTGCCCTCGGACAAAATGCGCTCCTCCACGAGACGCGCAAACTCCTCCCATCTGATCCGACAGCCGACAGTAATCCCGCATCGGGCAAGCACCTGTCGGTCATATTCATCCGCTTTTTCGGCAGAAATGCAGACTCCCTCTTCGTTGTTCGGACAATGCGCGCACACGTCGTCCGTCTCATCACACAGAATCACCTCCGGATCCTGCGCCAGCTTTTTCTTCATTTCCCACATATTTTCCGTAAATTCACCGCTGTAGCCTTTCCCCTGAAAAAAGGAAAAGCACAT
>ERZ779637.695-NODE-695-length-19484-cov-7.901179_pt1 | contig 19484 bp, 18 predicted proteins | sample MGYA00514196_ERZ779637 | MGnify/ENA primary metagenome ERZ779637 (study PRJEB29562, sample SAMEA4376700) | mouse gut metagenome | isolation source: Cecum | study: EMG produced TPA metagenomics assembly of the A DSS colitis mouse model was used to assess the...
TCGTAAAAATGCCGTGTCTATTAGTTTCAATTATTCTTCGTGAAACAACCCTGATTCAATTAATTAACAATAGCAAAATATTGCATATGTTTAATATTTTATACATATACTAAAATACATTATAGGAGTGAGTAGTGTGAAATTAAAATTTCACACCTCCTGATTGGTACGCCCGCAAAAGCGGGCAGATGGGAGTTCGTGTGAAAAATCGTTCTAAGGCAGCAAAAGACACTGCCTAAGAACGATTAAGTTTCACACAGGAAAAACGCAAAGGACAGCGTTTTTCATTTCTACTTGAGCCGCCAAAAGGCGGCATGGGGGAGTTTTATGATTAATTACGAAAATTGCTGGAAAACAATGTCTGCGAGAGGTATTACAAAATATTCCCTTATACACCACTATAATATTAGTAGTAATACCCTATAAAGAATGTCCAAAGGGGAGCCAATCACCACGAATACCATCAATGAATTATGTCTTATTCTTCATTGCCGACCAGAGGACATTTTAACTTTTGAAATTACAACGGAAGAAGAATCCTTCCAGAAGAAACGAGAAATGCAAATTGCTGAAAAGAAAAAGAAATGATGTACTCAAAAAAACAGGACTCCTGTCATGCCATGATATAATAAATAGAATTCCTGTTTCTATTTTTTATGATTATAATATTATTTCACCAGTTTACAGCTTTTTAAAATTTACTTTAGTTATGATTTAAAAATGAATAGAAACTGCTTATACTGCTTGGGCTAAAAGATGCTCAAATTTAAATTGGGGATTTATCGTTACGAACTTCTTGAATTTTTTATAATTCTATTGTACAATAAAATCCGTAATAAAATAAGGTATCCTACAAGCAAAAATTTGTAAGGAAAACTATACTTCATTTAATAAAGAGAGGACTACAAAATGGATATTAAAGAACAAATTAGTAAAATAATTGAGGAGATTTCCAAAAATCCTAATATTAAAGACCAATTTGACAAGGAACCTGTAAAGGTGATTGAAAAGATGATTGGTGTTGATTTACCAGATGATATCGTAATGAAAATTATTGATGGTGTAAAGGCAAAGCTAACGATAGATGATGCCTCTAAAGTTGTAGATACTTTAAAGGGCATATTCCAATAATTTATATATCTACTTTTGGGATAAGTTGTATTTCTTTTAATATACAAGATAACGCATTGTATTAAGAACTGTTGAAAATAACTTCTACAAGCAATGATGCTGTACATAAGGATTAGATTAAATGTATAAATTGTTTCTCGACAGTTCCTTAGCGAAAGGATTCTTTTGTTTCGGCTTTATTTTTCAATTGCCGTTTGCTCTTATAAAATCTATAAGATAAAATTTGACAAAAATGGAATAAAGAAATGATATTAAATGCAGAAAGCACCAAAAGATATATTATGGGTGCTTTTTTGACATTTCTAAAGCCATATCCCCAAAATAACCCTTACCAAAATGTATAATCAACGCGAACGAGGTGCATTATGATTGATTCTAAAATTTTAACTTCAGAAGCTTACAATTTCATACAATCCGACACGCATCTAGGCAAACATGTAATTTTATTGGGACTTGCTGGAAGTTATTCTTATGGTACTAACAACGAAAATAGTGACATCGATGTCAGGGGTGTGGCTTTAAATAGCAAGTCCGACTTAATTGGATTGACAAACTTTGAACAGTATGTAGACACGCAAACCGATACGGTAATCTATAGTTTTATGAAAATGATTACGCTGCTTTTAAGTTGTAATCCAAACACGATTGAACTACTTGGGTTAAACCCTGAACATTATCTGTACCTACACCCACTTGGACAGGAACTAATTAACAATGCACATCTCTTTTTGTCAAAGCGTGCAATTCATTCTTTTGGCGGCTACGCGGACGCCCAACTACGACGTCTACAGAATGCACTCGCAAGAGATTCTTATCCACAACGAGAAAAAGAACAACACATTTTTAACTCTGTCAAAAATGCAATGCATGATTTCCGAAAACGCTATACATCTTTTGAAAATGGCGCGATTCACATTTACACAGACACGGCAATCAATCCTAATTTGGAGAAGGAAATCTTTGTAGATACCAATCTCAAACACTATCCGCTACGGGACTATAAAAATATTTGGAATGAGATGAATAATATTGTCAAAGATTATGATAAGCTTGGAAAACGTAACCGCAAGAAAGACGATAATCATTTGAACAAACACGCTATGCATTTGATACGACTTTTTATGATGGCAATTGACATATTGGAAAAAGGTGAGATTCATACCTATCGCAAAGAAGAACACCAACTTCTACACGAAATCCGAAACGGTAGTTATCAGAAATCGGATGGCACTTTTCGGAATGAATTTTATGAGCTGTTAAATGATTATGAGAAAAAACTGGACAGCGCAGCGGCACATACTATGCTTCCTGACGAACCCGATATGAAACAAGTACAGGAATATGTGATGGCTGTCAACGAGAAAGTGGTGCTTGATACATTATAAAAAATTCAAACCTATCAATGTAAAAAATCAACTGACAGCAAAACAGATTAATTCACAGTAAAATGTCAATTGAAAGAAAGGGTGCTATCCAATGAAATATAGAGATTTTGAGGGTTCTATTGAGGAACTTGTCGCCTTGAAGTTAAAAGAAATCGAGGAAAAAGAACATGTGACAATACTTCATGCTGTCGAGTCTGGCAGTCGTGCTTGGGGATTTGCATCACCTGACAGTGATTATGATGTGCGTTTTATTTATGTACGTCCACAACACTATTATTTGGAACTGCAACCCAAACAAGACTTTATTGATTGGGCACTTGATGAAACACTTGATATCAATGGCTGGGATTTATCCAAAACTTTGCAGCATTTTCACAAATCCAACGCAACTTTATTTGAATGGGCAACCTCTCCAATTGTATACTACACCACACCAGAATGGCAAAAAATCTATAGGATATCCAAAAGATATTTTTCTTGCAAATCCACAATGTATCATTATTATGGCACTGCGCGGAAAAATTATCACGAACATTTAACAGATGATTTGGTAAAATATAAGAAATATTTCTACGTACTACGCCCAATTCTAGCTTGTAAATGGATTGAGAAAAAAGCCTGTCCACCTCCCGTTTTATTTCAAGAATTGGTAGATGAAATCTTAGAATCAGAATACAAGGAAATAATGCATCAACTTGTCAATGCCAAAATGCAAATGGCGGAATCTGAGAAAGCTCCTCGGATTGACCGCCTTAACACATATATCGAAAAACAACTTGCCTACTATAAAGAGAGTATTGATGCAATGACCGACGACCGCACCGCAGATTGGACAGCATTAAATACATTGTTTATTAATTTGAATATATAAGTTAATCTTCCATCCAACAGAAATGGAAGTTGTAGACTACATCGTTCTCATTTCTGTCTGAATGGAGGATTCCTATAAAATACTTGCTGTTATCACTTTTCATAAGTACACAATTCTTAATCAAGTGGGAAATGTTACTTTTTTACTTGCGTTTATTCCCCACAAAAAGCTGCACTTCATAGGGTTTGAGCATTTCTTCTCGTTCTCCTTCCAGAAGTGTATATCTTCCATGAAGATGGTAAACCTGCTCATCATTGGTATGATTGATGACAAACAGCCATACTTTATCTTCATTCTCACGAGTCATCATTTCCACGCCGTCCCCCGCTGTACCAAGTGTCTCGATTTCACAGACTCCAGTGATATAAGTCATAATATCTTCCATTAGCTCCTCACCTGGCTCAGTACCAATATACCATGCAATGCCATTGCCATACTTATTTTCTGTAATAGCAGGCGTCTGCTTGTAAAAACCAGTAGAATATTCTGCAATTTGACATGCTCCATTCAGCGTAATAATATCACACCATTTTTCAATTGCATACTCTTTTTTTCCATAGAGCACGCCACCTGTTGTCTCAAGTAAACAGTCATACTCTGGCACTTCAATACCACACAACTCCCCAAGCCGTCCAGGCAATTCCATTTCTGTCATACACAGGTTATTTGCATCTTTTACACCAGTGCGCATTGTCAGAACGAGATGTCCTCCATTCGCCACATACTCTATATAATGCTGTTCTAACTCAGGTGTCATTAAATATTGAAGTGGTGCAATCACCAACTTATATTGTGAGAAATCGTCCATATCCTGTACAAAATCCACCGGAATTTTCTTGTCGTACAGTGCTTTATAATACTTTTGAAGCTGTTCTACATAGCGCAACTGTGGGTGATTCGGCTGAATATCCAACGCATAATTCTGTCGAAAGCTATGGACGATTGCAACTTCAGGACTTGGCATACTTCCCTCAAAATCTTCCATATATTTTGTAAATGTCTGTGTTAGTTTCTTCGCTTCCTTGTAAATCCTACCTGGTTTTCCACTGTGTCCCAAAATCCCATGCCAGAATTGTTCTGTCCCCATCGCACACGTTCTCCACCGGAAGAAAACTACTGTGTCAGCTCCATGCGCAACTGACTGCATCGCCCACGCTGACATCTGTCCTGGCTCCAACGCTCGTCCCATTATTTCCCAACCTGCCATTCCTGACTGCTGCTCCATCATCCAAAATGGCTTTTTCTTATAGCCGCGAATCACGTCATGACATGCTGCAAGCTCACTCTCAGGCTGATGTGGTTGCTTTTGCCAATGTCCTGCGGGATAGATATCATTTGATACAAAGTCTAGCAATCCTGCTAAATCATAATAATCTACCTTATTGTCAAAACACATAAAATTATGTGTAATAAAATGCTTTGGACAAATCTTGCGAATCATATCTGCCTGCCAATCAGCAAAATTCACAATCAAATCGGAACAATAACACTTCCAGTCAAGCATTGCTGACGGATTTTCACCTGCTGCCGTAATAAGAGGAGTTCCAATTTGTGTAAAGTTATTGTATCCTTGACTCCAAAACGCAGTCCCCCACGCATTATTCAACGCTTCAATCGTACCATATTTTCGTTGTAACCATTTCTGGTAGAATTGTCTACAAGAGGTGCACATACACAAATCATTATGTGAATTGCCAAGCTCATTGTCAATCTGCCAGCCAATTACTCCCGGATTGTCCGCAAAACGTTTTGCAAACGCAGTCACAAAGCGTTTAATATGAGCATGATAAACTGGATTTGACTGGCAGTCATGATGACGTCCACCAAAAAATCTACGTCTTCCTTCCCTATCAATTGGCTGTAGCTCTGGATTTGTCCGTACAATCCACGCTGGAGGTGCCGCCGTGGGAGTACCGAGAATTGTTTTAATCCCATAGCGGTCGAGAAGTGCAACCGCCTCCTCTAGCCACTCAAAATGAAACTCGCCCAATACTGGTTCCATCTTAAACCAAGAAAACTCTGCCATGCGCACCACTTGCACACCCATTTCCTTCATGAGTTGCACATCGATTTCCCAGCGCTCTCTGGGCCAGTGCTCTGGATAATAATCCACTCCAAAATGTATTCCCATCAATAATACCTCCGTTTATATCCAATATCTCTCAGAATCCCTAAACGATATTTTATGCGGCCTCAAAAAACATTTTCATATTTTCATAAATTCTCCGCTTTTTGCGGAAAACACAAATCAAAAACGACTATTTTCTGACACAAGTAACCTTTTGCAACGCATAATCTTTTCCCTTTGTCTACATCTATTTACATAGATACCACTGTTTCTTAGTTGTTATCGCTTATTTCCTCCCGATATTGTATACTATGATGTTGGGGTCAAAAAGTATTTTGCCCCCTATGATACCACGGATTGCTCCGCATTTCATGCTCCCGCAATCCTAAAACACCTCAAATTCGCTCATTTTTCTGTGAAAAATGGCTACTTTTCGGTGTTTTTGCGGGTCCCAAGTTCAAAAATCCTCTTGCAAGCTTGCTTGCATCGGATTTCTTGACCTTTTGACCCTGGTATCATACTATTGTTTTGTAATAATTGCTACAGCGCAAGGCATCCTCCCATTTATAACAATATAGTCAACCTTTTTGTATCCTGCATCTTGAAAAAATTTCTTGTATGAATCCAAATTAAACTGTCGTTTAAAATCTACTCCTACCCGCTCAAGCAAACGCACTGCATATTGATTAACACCTTGATGCGCATTGATATATGTCGGAATAATAATTTTACCCCCTGTTTTACACACGCGCTCCAATTCCTTAACTGCAGCACAAGGTTCTTCCAACAAATGCAACACATTGCCTGCTACCACTTTATCAAATCTACTGTCTTGGCATTTTAACTGTGTCATATTCGCGCGCTTTATTGTTATATTTTCAAAATTTCGACACTTTTTTGCAGCTTGTCTTAACATTCCTTTGGAAAAATCAGTTACAATGAACTGCCTACATTTTGGTGCGATATATCGGCTGATTGCACCAGTTCCACAAGCACATTCCAGCACAACATCTTCTTGTTCAATCTGAGCAGCTACTGTTTTTCCTAAACTCCGATAAACCTTACCATTATATACTGTTTCCACAAAATCATACAATCCTGACACTTTATCCCAAAACATGAAGTTTGTCTCCTTTTTTCGTTTTATAATCGCGCCACTAAATTCTCCACCAGCTTCGCACAATGCGCTGCTGCTGCACGCTCAAACTCTGGATAATCCATATGTGCACTGCCATCTGCCTTATCCGAAATTGCACGCAGCACTATATAAGGAATCTTATTTAAAAATGCCGCGTGGGCAATCGCAGCTCCCTCCATCTCCGCACAAGAACCATCAAACTGCTGAATCAGTCTATCTTTTACTGTACTATCTGAAATAAACTGGTCGCCACTTACTATGCGCCCTTCATACACATTAATTTCTGGATTCACTTCACGGCAAACCGCAATTGCCTCCTCAATAAGCTTTCTGTCCGCTTTAAAGAAAGATGTCTCCATCTGCGGAATAATACCCGGCTCATATCCAAGTGCGCTGACATCCATATCATGCTCACAAGCATCTGTAGAAACAATAATATCTCCAATATTGATTTCTGCGCGCAGCGAACCAGCAACACCCGTATTAATCACAGTATTTACTGCAAATAAATCTGCTAAAATCTGTACACAGATACTCGCGTTTACCTTTCCAATACCGCACTGTACTATCACAACATCTTTTCCATTTAGTATTCCTTCATGGAATTTCATGCCAGCCTTGTCCACAACATTTTTAAGTTCTAATTTTGATTTTAATGCTGCAACTTCCAACTCCATTGCACCAATAATTCCTATTTTGTTCATTGTTATATGTTCCTCCAAAATCTATTTTCTGTTATCCTTGTTTTCTAATGCGTTGCATAATAGATACAATTTTAAATTCCAATGCTTTATTCCAAACTTCTCTCAAAAAAGCTACACTCCTCATCATTGCACATACGTGCTTCCTCTAAGCGCAGATTAAGATGAAATACATGTCCCATATAATTATCGCCCTCTTTGCCATACAACTTATACACACATGAAATCCCTTTTTGTTTAAGCAGCTCATACATAGGCTTTGCATCTTCTTTCAAAAAATCATATTCAGAAGTCATAAGATATGTCGGCGGAAAATCTTTGTTTATATATTTTATCACATTAATTTGTTCAAGCGTTCGTTCTTTATCCTCAGATAATGTCTTTTCTATATATATGAAAAATGGGTCTTCTTCTCCTTTTTCTATAAAGCTTTTCATGTCATAACATCCGCAGTTAAGCGCTACTGCCTTCACTGTAATTTTGTCAAATGGCACTTGCATTGCAAATAGTTTGCGATAATCATCACTACACAAAAGTGTCAAATACTGACTTGCAAGCTGTGCACCGGCAGAATCACCTGCAACACAGATTTTGTCAAGGTCAATATTATATGTATCCGCATTTTCTGCCACCCATGTAAATACAGTGTTGATGTCTTCTAATGCTGCTGGAAATGGGTTTTCTGGCGACAGACGATAAGAGAAATTCACAACGGTAAAACCTCTTTGCGCCAAATCCATGCAATAATATTGATAAATATCTTTGTCTCCATAAGTCCAACCGCCACCATGAATATCGATAATTGTCTTCTGTGGTGTGGTAACATCTTTCTTATGATAGATATCAAGAAGATTGTACTTACCATATTTTCCATAGGAAATATTATCATATCGCCTAATGTTGTCTGGCGTTTTCAATCCTGTGTCCCTTTTGGTATCATTTTCTTTACAGCCCTTTCTAAATTCCTCAGCATCAAATCTCATATTGTTATCCCTTTCCTTTTTCTATTTTAAATACTCTAATCTCTCACCTGCTTAAATTAATTGAGTTTTTTGCATTTTGTTTGCCTTTTACATATTTTAGTATAACAAGCATTTTTTCGGTTTGCAATGTGATTTTCTAATCAGAATGATTGATAGCCGCTACTTCGCCCTTATCTAATTCTGACATAATTTTGTTCATTAAAGACATAAATAGGATTTAACTTAATGCAATATTTGTGTGTGTATCCTAATTAAGAATGGTTAGCGTTTTTTGCCCTTCCTATCACATTACAGGTTATCTCTTACTATGCTTTTATATCAAAACTATTCCGCAAATTTTCCTCATTCACTGATTCTTCACACGCCAGCGGAATCCCTCTCTTTGCGTTTCCCCATGCCTCGTTATAAATCATGCACATTTCCGTCTGTCTGGAAGCCTCTACATTGGTGGTATACATCGTCCACCCATTATTGGAATAAGTCGCTACCATCTCTCCATTGTTATCATAAAACTCTATGTAATCGCTATTACCTGACGGTAGTTTCTGATATTTCACTTTTCCTTCAAGCAACGTTGCTACAAAGTCTATTGGCTTTAGCACATTCTTTCTATTTGTTGAAATAGCTTTCAGCCCAGAAGTGATAATCCCTTTTCTGTCTGGGGACACTTCCGATGTGTAGCTTTTCATCAATCTGTTAAATCCTTCGGATTTGTTCTGAAACTGTCCTTTTGCAAAATCCTTATAAGCCTGTTCCCTAATTTGTTTTCGGTATTCTTCATCACTGGTACCACTTTTCTTCTTAGAAAAAACATAGTTATCATTAAAATCAGGCAGATGGATACCACCTATACTTCCTGTTCCAGAAAAATATCTGTTCTGCAATGAACTGTTTGACAAATTAACCTGCATTATTTTACCCCTCTCCTATACATTTACTGTCATAAAAATCTCCTATGCCGCCTTTTGGCGGCTCAAATAGACTATGGGAAACTTAATCGTTCTTAGGTAGTGTTTTTTGCTGCCTTAGAACTATTTTTCACACAAACTCCCATGTCGCGGCTCTGCCGCAACTCAAATCCAGATGAGAAATGCCGTATTTCAGGCATTTCTTGGTGTGAGACATAGAACTTCTTCGCGAAGCAGCCTTGCTGCGAGTGATTAGAAGTTCTTCTCACCCTAACTCCCATCTGCCCACTTTTGCGGGCGTACCAATCAGGAGGTGTGAAATTTTAATTTCACACTATACTACTGGTTTTAAAGATAAAAATTATTGAGCATATATTGCATTCGTAAAAGGAAATAGAACCCCTTTAATAAAATACACTTTATACGATCACAAAAACTCTCAACAATATTTCGTGATCGTATTGGTGGTTTCTGTGTTTGTGTTCGACTTTTCCCTACAAGCATAAACAATTAACCAAAAGGACTTCAAAATAACTATTCAATCAATATATCAAATCTTCAAAAACAGCATCCTATATATAAGGAAATCTTTTCTGCCATATTTTCGTATATCGTTCACACTTATTTTACTTTCGATAATACCACTTTTTCCAAACATCAAGTCTGCCATCTTTCTCGGCTTCTCTTTTTGTCCAGAATACAATAACATCATTGATATCCCAAGTTTCATATAATTTTCTATATTGTTTTCCACGGTAAAGCACCCTTTTATCTGACCGTCGCACTTTTCTATTTGCCTGGCGCTTTCCATATTTCTTATCGCCACAGCATTTTAGAACTGGTGTTTTCTTGTAACTTCTACTCATAATTCATCACCTACGTTTTATTATAACAACAAATTATAGTTTCCGCAATCAGCATGAATAAAACATTTGTTTTTATATTGTACCCTTCGTTACTGTTCAGACAGGACTTAGCATCTACTGCTAAGTCCGTGACAAAACGTACTGGTTGTAAGTAAAAATCCATTTGCGAAGCAAATTTTGCATGGATTTTTACCTGTTACTGGAACGGAGTGAACAGTAACGTACCCTTCTATAACAAGCACTGCAAAAAAAACTTGTGTTGTTCCGAAAAGAGCGCTACAATATATTTATAACAAATCGTAATGGAAAAGGACTTCTTTACAAAACCTTTTTTCAATCAAAACGATTATCCTTCCAACCTACAAAGGAGGTTCCAAAATGAAACAACAAAATACAAAATCAACCGGCAATAGAAAACGGATTGCTGATGAAATCATGACCCATATTGGCAAAAGTGTCATTCTCGTGTTTTTAGTCGTGGCTGCTGTTGCTATCTGTATGGTAGCATGGACTATTATGACATCCAAAGAAAAAGAACTTACATTGGAGTCCAGAGCAGCATCAAACCAACTGACCGCATTTCTTAACCAGTATACAAGAGGTGTCGAACAACTGGCTGTGAATTCTGATATCCAAGACATCATGAATGAAATTAAACCAGGTGATAATATCCTCAGTGCAAAAAAGATGGATACTGTTATGGATTATCTTGTCAGCATTGCAAATACAGATACAGAAAATGTTATGGCGGTATGGCTTTCTGACCTAGATGCAAGTGCCTTGGTACAGTCTGATGGTTTTGTCAGTGACGAGAACTGGGATATTACAGGACGTGGATGGTATAGTTGTATCACAGAAAAGAAAACTGTTCTGACAGAACCCTATATTGACTCCTCCACTGAGAAAATGATTCTAAGCGCTGCAGCGCCAGTCTATGATGATGTTACTGGAGAGGTACTTGGTGCTGTAGGTTTTGACATCGCCCTAGACCATATGACAAACCTCTTACGCGGCTACAAAATTGGACGCAATGGGTATCTTCTGCTGCTATCTGAAAATGGCACTCTACTTTATCACCCGCAGAATGAATATGTTAAAAAAAATATTCGCGAAATCAATATATCTCAGAATGTTGCAGATGCCGTCTCATCAAAAAGCAGTAAATTTTTAAAATACAAAGCAGATGGCATAACAAAATATGGTTCGCTAGAACCCGCTGGCGATTCTGGCTACCTTGTACTTAGCAGTTTGCCTATATCAGAATACTATGCTATGCTTATCGCTATGATTATCGCCCTAATAATCCTTTTTGCAGCAGGCATTTTACTCATCGCACTCAGCATTCGGAGAAGCGCTGCCAATGTGACAAAGCCAATCCTCGAGCTAAATCAAACCGCACAACAACTTGCAGCTGGAAACCTCGATGTTCAACTCGCCATCACATCAAACGATGAAATTGGCGAACTGGGTGAATCGATTGGAAAAACAGTAAGTCGTCTAAAAGAATACATTGTTTACATCGACGAGACTGCCGAAGTCCTTGCAAGAATCGCAGATGGAAAACTCAGCATTACACTAAAAAATGACTATGTCGGTGAATTTCAAAAGATTAAAACTGCGTTGCTCAACATATCTAGTTCCATGAATCAAGTAATGGAAGGCATCGACACAAGTTCTGAACGTGTTTCTGTAGGCGCTTCTGAACTTGCCAATGCCTCACAGGTATTAGCAGAAAGTGCTGAATTACAAGCCGCTTCTATCGAAGAACTCGCTGCAACTACCAATTCTGTTGCAGACCATGTAGAAGAAAGTCGTCGTGACGCTGAGGCTTCTGCAAAGGAAACAGCGAGAGTCACTGTCATGATCGAACAGAATCAAGAAAAAATGACAATGATGATGGATGCAATGAATGAAATCCGCCAGACTTCCCAGCAAGTTGTTGGCATTATTCAGACAATCGAGGAAATTGCAGACCAGACAAACCTGTTATCCTTAAATGCCTCTATTGAAGCTGCTCGTGCAGGGGATGCTGGAAAAGGTTTTGCAGTTGTGGCAGATGAAATTGGAAAACTTGCACTGGAAAGCGCAAAAGCTGCCAGCTCAACAAGAAATCTAATTGAAATTTCTATGGAGGAAATCAGCAAAGGAAACGCAATTGCCACAGACGCTATGAATGCATTAAAAGATTCTGTAGGCGCTGTTGACCATGTAAATGAAATGATTAAAAATACTGCACAAAACTCAGCGATTCAAGCTGAAAGTATGGAACAACTTCGCACTGGAATTGATGAGATTGCCCGTGGAATCCAAGATAATTCTGCCGCATCGCAGGAAACTTCTGCAACCTCAGAAGAACTGGCGACACAAGCGAATCTCTTAAATCAAATGGTACAAAAATTTGAATTAATAGAATAATAACCTGAATATAGGCACCTATCAACCAATTGATAGGTGCCTATACTATTTCTTTTATTCTACTACTACTGTCGCTGAATTTCCTGTAGCAGCTTGTTTTAATACTGCCGCGACAAGCTTCTCAAAATTTTTTCCAGAACTGGTCGCACCTGTAATCACATCAACCTTTGTATTCACTTGGCTATCAATAAGCTGTTGCACATACTCCCGTGTGTATTTATTCGGATAAGTACCATATCCAGGCATCATATTTTTCATGTATGCATTGTCCCATGATTTAACAAAACCACTTTCATTTCTGGCATTATACTCTGCCGATACAATCTTATCGTTCTTAACCTGAATAATCAAATATTCTATCCACCCATAATGATATTCTGCCATCTCAGCTGTATAGAAACCATCTTTTAATCCTTTTGTGCTTTTATATTCCATAAATATTCCCAATGCAAGAATCATTACCGCAAGGACCACTGCTATTCTACGAAATAAATATTTCATCAATCCAACCTCCTAACAAATATGTCCTTTTATAAACACTTACGCGCGCAATTTGACCATTGAAACAATCTGCTCCAACTCCTGTACCTGATTCATTGAAACTGCCGCGGTCTCATCCGTATCCTGCGCAAACTGCTGATTTGTGTCAGCGATTGACAGTACCGTCTGTACTTCCTGCGATGCAGTATCAATTGCTTCTTTTTGCTGTACAGTAATTTGAATCAGATTCTCAGAAATCTCCTGAAACTCTCTAGTTGCCTGTTTTACCTTGCGAAAAGATTCTGCAGTGTGCTGTGCTGTGCGCATTCCCTCGTCAATTGCCATACTTGCCTTGCTGATAATTGTTCCTGTTTTCTCTAGCGCTGAAGCTGTCTGCTGTGCCAATTTGCCAATTTCCTGCGCCACAACCGCAAAACCTTTTCCGGCATCTCCAGCCCGCGCTGCTTCAATTGAAGCATTCAGTGATAAGAGACTCGTCTGAGAAGAAATTTCTTCAATTAACTGACTAATTGTAATAATTTCTTGCATGTCATGGTGAATACTATCCATTGTATATAACATATCCTCCATCTGACGCTGTCCTTCATCAACACGATCTTTTGCTGCATCAGCACTTTCCCTGACGCGCTGTGCATTCTCATCAATCTCACCTGTCTTGTCTGTGATTAAATTCATTTCTCCTGTAAGACGCTTCAAGGCATCTGTCTGCTCAATTGATCCATTATAGAGTTTGTTGGCATATGCTGTTGTCTCAGCAGAATTATTTCTGACTGCCTCTGACGCTTCATGAATCCGATGCATTGTCTCATTCAGGGCATCACTAATCCGTGTCATCGCCTCACGTATTGCCACAAAATCGCCTTCAAAAATTCCCTCAACCTCCTTGGAGTAATCCCCCGCGGAAAGCAATCCCAAATAACCTGTAATATTATCAATATAAGTAGAAAGACTAGACACTGTACTTGACAATGCTGTTGTCAAAATTTCCGCCTCCTGATTGTTATCCACAAAAGTAACTTTCTCCTTAAGATTCCCTGCTGCCAGCAATGTAAGACGGTTTGTCGCGTGAGAAAGTGAATCCGATATTTGGTCAGCAATGTAAACTGTTTGTTTTGTTATGTAAATTTGAAGTGCTATGATAACTAGTATGCTAAGTGCTATAGACCATACTAATGTCTTTATAAAATCAGCACCTGGTGCTGCTATCAGCAATGTCCAGTTCGTACCTGCCACCGGAGAATACGCCATATAATAATGCACTCCTTTTAAAAATATTGTCGCGGAGTCCGTCCGAAAATCAAGCATAGCATCAAACACACGATGGTTTGTCTTAGAGTTGAACATAGCATACAGATTTCTTGTCTTATCCATATCTGTTATATTTTTATCCGCAATAATATCGCCCTCGCCATCTACAATATACGCAACTCCTTTATTTCCAATATTAATATTTGTCAACACATCATTAAGCAAATCATACTTGTAACTTCCAATTAGATAAAATAAAATCTCGCCTTTCTCATTCTTTATTGGAATCCCCACGCTGATTTGCCAGATACCATCTTGATGTTCTGGGTCTCCAATCGTTAGATTTTGTGTTCGTGTTAGATAGTCATAGTAAACCTTTCCAACAATCGATTCCGGCGCGTCACTGTCCCCATACAGTTTTTCACATGCAATATCATAAGACGCTATCAACACAAATTCCAATCGCTTATCACACTCGTCAATTAGCTGTTGCATCTCTACCTCGGATATACTCATATCCGCCCATTCTGATTTCTGTGCCATATTGTCTATTCTATCCGTCAACAAATGTAGATTAGAACTGATATTTTGCGCAGAAATTCGAGCCGTAGTTGTCAATCCATCATGCAGTACCGAAGATGTTGACCGCAAAGATGTCACAATCATCAAAATTACCAATATCACTCCCAAGGAAATTGATAACTGCATCACATAACGAATAATAATCTGCTTGATACTGCGCTTTTTTAGCTTTTTGTTTTTTGTAATCTTTCCCGCTTTCATTATAAAAATCCCCCATTTTTTAATAACTCCTTAGAGTCTATAAAATCCTACAAAATGGCACAAATACAACAAACTTATTCCCCTTTGCACTTGTGTTCGACTCTTGGAGTCTTTTTGTGTTGTTTTCGTATAAACCTCCATAATTTCACTTCACAGAATCTCAAACCTGTGTGTAGAAAAGTCCGCATAGCAGACTGTAATACTTCTCCACAATACAGTCTGTAATTATCCGTCGCTATTTTACCATATACTTCCTATGCTATGCAATATTCTATCTAGTACACTTTATTGAAATTTTACAAAAAGCTTGACATGAATCCGATTTCGGACTAAAATATTAAGTATGAAATCGGACTTATATTTAATCGAGTAGGGAAGATAAATCTTCCCTACTCGCACGCCGGGCACCCGTCAGCGAACCGATAAATCGGTTTGATGACAAATTTCACTTGGGTGCCCGTGTGCACAAAAAAGTACTATACGAACTACCTATAAGATTCCGCGAAGTGGAATCTCATATCAAAATGAAAAACGCAAAAGGACAGTGTTTTTCATTTCTACTTGAGCCGCCCAAAGCGGCATGGAGGATTATTATGGCTTTACATCTCTTGCCAAAACAAAATGAACTAAACCGCCTAAACAAGGCAATTTCTGAATTTTATCATGACCTTTGTGTCCAACTTGGCATCTCTGACAGTGTTTTTGACATTTTCTATGTCATTGCTGTACTTGGTGATGGCTGTTGTCAAAAAGATATCTGCGATTATGCATTTACTCGTAAGCAGACCATTCACTCTGCGATTCATAAACTTGAAAAAGAAGGAATGCTTTGTATGAATCCTGGAAAAGGACGTGAAATGAATATTTTCTTAACGCCTGCTGGAAAACAATTTATAAAAGAAAAAATTGCTCCTGTATTTACTATGGAAAATGAGGCACTTTCACAAATGTCATCTGATGAAACTGACTTGTTGCTCTCATTGACAGAAAAATATCTTGACTGCTTGCGCAATCAGATACAAAAGGATATAGTATGAAATTAAAATTTCACACGAAAAAACGCAAAAGACAGTGTTTTTCATTTCTATTTGAACCGCCAAAAGGCGGTATGGAGGATTAAAATGAAAATTCAATTGTCAGATCATTTCACAACACCACGATTACTACGATTTGTTTTTCCATCAATTATTATGATGATTTTTACCTCCATCTATGGTGTGGTCGATGGTCTATTTGTATCGAATTATGTAGGAAAGACCCCCTTTGCCGCCGTCAATCTAATTATGCCATTTTTAATGATTATGGGTACTGTTGGATTTATGTTCGGTACTGGAGGAAGTGCAGTTGTCTCACAAGCGCTCGGAGAAGGAAAGCCAGACAAAGCAAATCAATACTTTTCTATGATGGTTTATATTGTCATTGAGAGTGGTGTTGTATTGACAATCGCTGGTCTCCTTTTTTTGCGTCCGATTGCCGCCGCTTTTGGCGCTACTGGCGAAATGCTTGACAATTGTGTCGTATACGGACATATTATTTTATGCGCACTGACAGCATTTATGTTACAAAATATATTTCAAAGTTTTCTAGTCACAGCTGAGCGTCCACAACTCGGTCTTGCTGTCACTGTTGCTGCTGGTGTCACCAATATGATTCTTGATTTTGTTTTTATCGCTGTTTTTCACTGGGGTATTGTCGGCGCAGCAGCAGCCACTGCAGCAAGCCAGTTAATTGGCGGACTTGTGCCACTAATATACTTCTTAAGGCCAAACACAAGCAAACTACACTTGGTAAAAGCCAAACTGAATGCGCATATTTTAGGCGAAACTTGTATCAATGGCTCCTCAGAATTAATGACTAATATTTCTATGTCACTTGTCAATATTTTATATAATTTCCAACTGATGCATTACATTGGCGAAGATGGAGTAGCCGCATATGGTATTATTATGTATGTAAGTTTTATCTTTGCAGCAATCTTTATTGGTTACTCTATTGGCAGTGCGCCCATTATTGGCTATCACTATGGTGCTGGAAATCATAGGGAATTAAAAGGTTTATTCCAAAAAAGCCTCTGTTTAATTACACTTTGGAATATTATTTTGACAGCTTTAGCGATTCTAACTGCACAGCCACTGGCAAAAATTTTTGTTGGATATGATATTGATTTGACCAAACTAACCACACGGGCACTGGCTCTATATTCCTTATCGTTTTTATTTATGGGTTACAATATCTTTGGTTCTGCCTTCTTTACAGCACTTGGAGATGGTGTGGTTTCCGCCGCAATTTCTTTTTTGAGAACATTATTATTCCAAGTTGTAGCTGTGTTAATTCTTCCGTTCTTGTTAGGCATCGATGGCATCTGGCTTGCAATCGTAGCCGCAGAACTGCTTGCGCTTATTATCACTGTCTACTTTTTTATCAGAAAAAAGGACGACTATCATTATCTATAAAAGGCATTGATAGAGTGCGCGAAAAAATGCCTTGTAATCCTGTCCTTCCGAAAGTCCAGACACACTGCCATCTCCCGCCTCTATGATCTGCCAAGTGCCATTATCAAGCTCCGCAAAATCCACAGTGTAAAATACGCTTGGCAGATTGCAATATTTTTCAACAAGTGCCTTGGGCGGCGTAGCGGCAGTCGAAAGCTGTCCCGAATTTCTTGATACCGTCGCAATTTCATGATTCATGTAAAACACACGATACTCATTTGTTCTGTCACCATATTGTTTCAAGTCCAAAAATTCTTTAATGCAAATTCCTCCTGTGAGCAAATTTCCACGATATTGATAAAACACCTCCATCCATTGATGAAACGTATCTTGGTCAATAGAATGGTCAAAGTATCGCGGAAATTTTGTACCCTTAACAGACTTCACATAGTCTTTTACCATAAATCGTGAAAATTCTTTCTTTACTTCTGCAATATTAATCTCCTGATGCAATGGAAAAACCTGCATTTTGGCAGTATCTTTTGCAACAAACTTGTATACATTGGGAAAGACATGCATTGTTGTATATGCCTCTGGATCTGTCACCAAACAAATACCGCGTTCTTGTAACTGACTATAAAATGTCTCATACTGTTCTGGTTTCATCATCCACCCACGATAGACAGCCATCACTTCTTCTGACGGCGCATTCGCGAGCACCAACTTTCCCTCGTCAAACCACTTTTCATATCCAAATATTATCACATCAAACAAACCAGTTTCTACCACTGCATCATACTCTTGCTGCAAATCCTCATCGACCCTTCGCGTATCAAAAAAGCTTGACGGGAACACAATTGTATTTACCATACCTATACCACTCCTATATCACACGAACTCCCAACTGCCCGCTTTTGCGAGCCTACAAATCAGGATGGATGAAATTAAAATTTCACTCTAAAATCAAATACATCTTCTCTTGTTAAAATCTGTGCCCACCGCGCAGAAATCAATTTCGCATAGTGTAATACATTAAGCCCATAATTGCCCAACGCATATCCATCATTCATTTCCAAAAAAATAGTCTGCTCTTTTCCATCTTTTACCACCACCGCAAAATCAATACTACATCCCATTGGACGATTAGAAATGGTATGAAATGCCGCCACCACACAATCAATTACTTTTGGATCATAACAGTAATGATAATCGCCCTTGTATGGTCTAATATCCACCAATTCATCATAGAGCATAAACCCGCGCCACTCCCTTTTGATATCCAACACCTCTGTACAAAGCACCTCATAATTCTCATAACAACTACCACACCCTATCAAATCCCGTGGTTCATTTATAACGGTCCCTGTAAAAGCTTTGTCTCGAACTGGTTTTACAAACACTCCCCACTTTTCAGGATTTGCATTGATAGAATCAATATAATCTGTCCAAATGTTCCGCCCCATAAAAGGCTTTAATTGCGCTGGATAATCTTCACAGATTGGCTTTACATGAAATTTACTAAAAATTGTCTGTACTTGATCAATATAATCCAGCACAATATCCTCCGCTGTCACAATGTTATAAATTTCGTCAATCACTTCGTATTTTACAATCTCCGCTCCCATCTCCCGAAAACCAAAAACAGCATGTGAGATATTCTGCGAGTGGTATTCCCCATTTTTTCTTATTTTTGCATATATTTTCATTCTCAATTTCTTTTCCGTAATAACATTTAAAATCTTTTTTATAAGACTTTACACATAATCGCCAAGCTCATACACTTTCGTAAACTGCCTCTCTCGTTCTTCGGGCAAATGATGACTAAGCCATAATCCAAATAACTTTTCCAACAGCCCATTATCTATTACTTTCAACAATTCTTTCTTTATCATTTTGTTACTCCTGTTGCTACTTGTCAAGGACATATTCATCATTTTTCATCACTTTTTCTTGGTTTGCTATGTTTTCCATACTTTAAATCGTGGAGAATGACACGCCTTAACTTGTCTTCTACGCTTTGGGTACTTGCATCAGAAAAATGCACCTCGACTAAG